>Ga0153935_1000234_pt1 | contig 12959 bp, 18 predicted proteins | sample TSNJ019MetaG_FD_104677 | JGI IMG/M metagenome (GOLD analysis project Ga0153935, IMG submission 104677) | Attine ant fungus gardens microbial communities from New Jersey, USA - TSNJ019 MetaG | ecosystem: Host-associated > Fungi > Mycelium > Unclassified | place: USA: New Jersey, Wharton State... | reverse complement strand
GTGATCAGACATGTGTCGGACCTGCATGTCATTCGGTACCGTTGGCGAATTGTGACCTGAGACACCAAAAAATGGAGACGAAAGGGGCTTTTCAGAGGGTGAGTTTTTGGCAAGATATGGGGGGTTCTGATTCAGATCAGAAACTTGGCGATCAGTTAACACATTGTAAGTAGTGAATGTTCTAATCATTTATACAAGTCAATAGCTTCAACGTTCTAGCTGTGCCCTTCCCGCTTATCACAGCAACTCCGCAGGGGCCGAAATGGAGTATATCCTTGATGAGGTTTCTGTCGATCCCAGTCTACTGAAGAACATACTTCAGAATCCTCTAACCTGTTTGAATCCCCTCCCACGAACACTGGCTCTTTAAATAGAGGGATGGTGCAATCCTCAGTTGGTCATTGACAATTAAGCAATGGTATTAGCCTTGCATCACATCCTGAATACATGGCTCAATTGATAGTTGTTAAGGCCTAACTCTGAGATGGAACTGGCTCAGTGGATGGAGCTGACCTTGAGGAATTCAAGAAACTAAAATAAAGAAGGTTACAATACAACAATAAGAATAATAATACACACAGAAGAACAACACTTACTTCAGATGTTGATCAATGTGGTAATGACTGACAGTAAGAAATACAAGTTTACACTATTTATACATGTCAGGAATGCAGAGAGAAGATGAAATATTAAATAGTAAATGACTCCAGGACCAATAAGAGATAGAAAAAGAAGAAAGAAAACTATTTAATAATAATTGGAAAAGAAATATATGTAAGAGCTCCAATGTGAGATAATACTGTAACAAAGAGCAAGAAGATAATGTTGGAATATTGAACACTATACTAAAATTAGTTTCTTATTGTTTCATTCTTTATTGTTCTGTATAGAATAAGTAGTCTAGTAGTAGTAATATATGTTGCACATTGTCAGGTATATAGGGATAGTGACATGGGAAGGCTAGAATATACTGTGAATTACTATAAATATACTATAAGTGCATACTCCAGGTTCTAGAAAGTAATGCAAAGAGTAGAGTCAGAGAGTAGAATATGCTACTAGGTAAAATAAAAGATGTTGCTCTCCAGTCTTATAGTTTTACATGTTATCAATAGGCAGTGAATGTCCTTAGTAATCACCCTAGATAGATGTTCAAGAAGAACTCAATAGGGTTCTTTATTGGATTGGACTACTACTTATACTATTCTTACAGTGGCTGTACTACTATTAGTCCATGGTCACATGTTCTTCCAGAATGTTCTATGATCACTTGACCTTGTCATATGATCTGATTACCTAAGTTCCCATGCTGTTTATATCTTGACCTCTTTATATAATTAAGTACTTGAATGTACAGGAATCTATTTCCTTTTTGGAGCTCTTATAATATGGCCCTCTCTTCAAGTTTCCTTATCCTGAGGAATTTTTCCATTGACTCCAGTTCTCGTCCCATCTCTTTTTCCTTTCTTTTTTGTATCTCCTTTTTCCCCAACCATATAACAATTTTGTTGTAAACTTCCTAGGTAATTCCCAACTAAATTCCTTCTCCTCTTCTTTCAGCTCCTGTTGTCTTAGTTCCTCAACCTCTTTTCTATATATCCTCTCAAACTCTTTTACTAACTTTTTTGTGTTCTCCAAGTTTTCTCTATTCTCCCAAGTATCTTCTTCCACCGTATACTCCTTCCATCTCACCAGAAACTTTTCCTTCCCTTTAACTGTTCTTTTGTTTAAGATTTTTTCTACCTTAAATTCCTCCTCCCCTTTGATAATGACCTATTTTGGCGGTATCTTCTTCTGTCCCTCTATCTGTGGTTTATAGAGTCATACTCTACTTATGTTAACTACAGGGTGTATTTTAATAGACTTAGGCAGTTCTAACTCTATTGTATTACTAGAGACAATTCCCTTGACTTTGTAGGGACCCACAAAATGCTCTGTTAACTTCTCTGATCTTCTTTCTTTCATCTGCCATTTCAAGTCCTTCATACTTAGCAGTACTAAGTCTCCTACTTTGTATTCCTCTTCCTCCTTTCACTTTCTGTTTGTAAATTTCTTCATTTCCTTCTGTGCTTTCCCTAGTACTGCTTTTGCTTCCTTTTGGATTTTTTTTATTCTTTCTACAAATCTTCCCACTACTTTGTACTTCTCTTTTCTTCTTCTTTCAAATCCCATTCTTGGATCTTGACCATAGTTTGCTTTAAATGGCAATATTTTTGTTGCTGTGTGAATTTTATTATTGTATATGAATTCCACTATTCCTAACCAATCTGGCTACTGCTCTTGTCTATGGTCAATGAAGACCCTCAGATATTGCTCTAACTTCTGGTTTATCCTTTTTGTCTGTCCATCTGTTTGAGGGTGATAGGCTGTTGAGAGTTTTGTTTGGACTCCCAACAAGTTATTCAATTCTCTCATCATTCCCACTACAAACTGCACTCCCTTATCTAATATGATGCTTTCTGGAAGTCCACACAACTTCCATACATGATCTTAAAACAGCTTTGTGAGTCTCTCTGCTAATATTTTCTCTATTGTCACTATGAAATGTGCTATTTTGCTAAAACAGTCATATACTACTAAGATAGCATTGTATCCCTAGGCTAATGGTAGTTTGGTGATGAAGTCTACCGAGATATGGCTCTATAGTTTTTCTGGGATTGCATTAGACATTAGCTTTCCTGCTGGTACTTTGCTTTGATTTTTATATCTTTGGCATGTATCACATCCATTCATATATCTTCCTATCTCTTTCATTATTCCTGGCCACTAGTAATTCCTGGCAACTAACTCTGCCATCTTCTATCTCCCTTCATGTCCTCCTACTGGGGTGTCATGGTATAATCATATTATCTCCTCCCTGAGTTCTCTTTCTGGCACATATATTCTTTCTTTCTTCATTATTATCCCATCTTCTATTTTCCATTTTTTGTCTTTCAACGTTTTTATTCCTACCCTCTTCAACTCTTCTACTGCTTTTACTACCTTTTCATTCCCTTTCTATGCCTTTTTGATTCTTTTCTTTAGGTTTTCTTTCTCTATTATTGTTTCTGCTTCCCTAATCCATTCTGGCTTTATTAATTTCTGGTCCTTGTTGTCTTTTTCCACTTCCTCCTGCCAGTCTGGTCTCTTGCTTAATCCATTTGCCTTCCCTATGCTCTTCTCTGGAATGTGTTTAAGTGCAAAATTAAATTGTGATAGGTATAGGGCCCATCTTGTTTGTCTATGGTTTAATTTTTGGCTTGTCATAAAATACTAGAGGTTCTTATGGTCTGTCCAGATTTCAAATTTGAGTTTTGCTCTCTCCAGATAGTGCCTTCATGCTTCTAGGCATATAATAACTGCCAGCATCTCCTTATCATGAATTTTGTAATTTTGCTCTATGGTATTCAATGATTTAGAGATAAAGGCCACTGTCCTCCACTTTCCATTCTCACACTTTGTTGACAACACTCCCTCTGTTGCATAGTCTAAGATATCTGCTTCCACTCTCATTTCCCTATTGATATCTAGGATCGCTAAGACAGGTTCTATGATGAATACCACCTTAAGTCTTTCAAATACCTCCTCCTGTTCCTTTTTCCATTTCCATTTCTGCTCCTTTCTGACCAGTATATATAGTAGTGCTGCTATTTTAGTAAAGTCTTTTATAAATCTCCTGTAATAGTTGATAAGGCCTAAAAACTTTTGTACTTCTTTGATGTTTCTGGGTACTAGCCAGTTCAGTACTTCCTCCACCTTTTCTTTCTGTATTTCCACTCCCCTTAGACCAATTACTACTCCCAGAAATTCTACCTCTCTTACTTTCCATTTACACTTTTCTGGTTTCACAAATAGGTCATTCTCTTCCAACCTTTTTAGTACCTTCTCTACTAACTCATTATGTCCTTCTTCGGTATCTGTGGCTACCAGGATATCATTGATGAATATTGCCATATCTCCTTGGTTTATGAGATCTCTGAACAGGTCATTTATCATTGTTTGGAAGGTAGTGGGGGAGTTTGTTAACCTAAAATACATGACTGTAGGCTCATAAGCTTCAATATGTGTTATGAACGCTATCTTCCATTTGTCTCTCTCTTTGATCCTGATGTTATTGTATTTTTATTTCAGGTCTAGCTTTATAAACACCTTCCTCTTCTCTACTCCATCCAGTATGTTGGCAATGAGAGATAAGGAATACCCATTCTTTATTGTCCACTGATTTATATGTCGATAGTTCTGTACCATTCTTTGTGTACTATTCTTTTTTGCCACAAAGTGTACTGGTGACATTTGGGATGACTTGGAAGGTCGGATATATTCTTTCCTCAACTGATCCTTTATAAATGCTTGTACTTCTTCCCTTTCTTCTCTCAACAATAAGTATATCTTTCCTTTTTTTGGTGTGAACCCTTCTTTCAACTCTATAGCGTGGTCCCAGGTCTTTTGCACTGGCATTCTTTTTAACTTCCTTTTTCCAAATACCTTCTTCCACTTCCAAAACCTTTTGGGCACCAATCTTCTTAATGTTTCTTCATTCTTATTCTTCTCTACTTTCTTTACTTCTTTCTTTTTCTCTTCTTGCTTTCTCTTTTCATATATAGGCAGACAATATGTCATTTCTACTTCCCCTTTTTCCTAATCTATTTCTAGGTTATGGACTACTAGCCATGGCATTTCCAGTATCACCTCCATTTTTTCTAAATTACACATATCCATCTTTGTTCTTTTTACATGTTCTTTGAAGAACATATTACATTCTACCTGGTATGTTATGGCTCCTCCTGCATTTACTGTTCTATCTACATTTTTAACTAACAGGGGTTTTTTTAACCTCTTCATTTTAAATCTCTTTTCTCTGGCAAAGGTTGTATCCATGAATAAACCTGTTGCTCCACTATTTAGCTATTACAAATGGCCACTTACTGATTTGTGATTGCTTGATTTGATAATTAAAGTGTTCAAAAAAGCAAAGTTAGACAAGCAGCAAAAGATGTTGTTAAGTCTGAGGTTTATCCTCAGATATATAGTCCTTAAATATATGATTCTGGTGGTCTGTGCACCAGAACAGCCTACCACATGATCACTACCTATTGTTCTTGAAATAGAGATAACCTAACTATCTTAGGGCAGTCCTTTGTTCTATTCAAGGACAGATGATAATCTATAGGTAAAGATTTGTAGTGACTTAGCCCAAGATAACTTAAACACCCTTCTAGCCTGAGTTGACAAAGAGAACTCAATAGAGTTCCTATTCAATTATAGTATACTACTTATACACCTTCCATGTTTACTTCTATTTATAAACTCCTGCATATCTCCTTTTAGTTGTTTCACATGTTCACAGATTTAAAAGAAAAGAAAAAGAAAAAGAAAATAAATAATGACTTAGCCGTTTTGGCCATGTTATGACATCATCCCCCTCTTAAGTTTCCTCATCCTGAGGATTTCCCTATAACTCATAGTACAGGTCAACTATGTTGCCCATTTCCTCATCGTCTTCTTTTGTCCACTCTCTTACCCCTGATTCATCTTCTTCTTCCTTAATTGTCTCCATGGTTCTTCACCCTCTTATCCTTCCTCCTTTTCATCATCTCCAGTTTCTTTCTAACCTTGCCCAGTATTCTTCATCGTACCTTTTATCTAACTATCCAAATAACTTTCTTACCATGAACTATTCTGGTAATTCTCCTCTTTTAAACATCCCTTCCTCTTTTTCTTACTTCCTTACATCCTCCATATCTCATTGATATTCCTTTTTATATTCTTCAATCACCTCTCTTGCATTTCCTAAGTTTTCCCTTCCTTCCCAGATATCTGATTCTGCTATGAATCCCTTCCATCATACCAGGTACTTGTCTTTTTCTCATATTCTCCGCTTATTCAGGATTCTTTCTATCTCCTATTCTTCTTCTCCTTTGATTATTACTGGAGCTGGTTGCTCCTTTCTCTGCCCCTCTACTTTTCCTATATATCTTTGTATTCTGCTAATGTTAACTATTGAGTATATTTTTACTGTACTAGGTAGTTCTAATTCTACTGCATTCGATGATACGATTTTCTTTATCCTGTAAGAGCCTACAAATCTCTCCATTAACTTCTCTGTCCTTCTTCCAGCCATCTGGTATTTTAGATCCTTTGTACTTAACATCACTAAGTCTCCTACTTTATAATCATTGACCTCTCCTCTCTTTTTATTTGTGTATTTCTTTATCTCCTCTTGTGCTTTTCCTAGCACTGCTTTTGCTTTCTCCTGGATCTCTTTCATTTTTGTTACAAATTTCTCTGCTCCTTTGTATTTCCCCTTCCTTCTCATCTCAAACCCCATTCTAGGATCTTGTCCGTAATTTGTCTTGAAGGGCAACACTTTAGTACTTGAGTGTGTTTTGTTACTGTAGGCAAACTCTGCCGTTTCTAACTAGTCAGGCCACTGCTCCTGTCTGTGGTCGATAAACATTCTCAAGTACTGTTCCAGTTCCTGATTAACCCTCTCTGTCTGTCTGTTGGTTTGAGGGTAGAACGCCATTGATAACTTACTCTTGATTCCCAACATCCTATTCAACTCCCATATTATTCCTGCTGTGAACTGTGGTCCTCTGTCTGAGACAATGCTCTCAGGTAACCTGTGCAGCTTCCACATATTATCTCTAAACAACCTGGCTAGCCCTTCTGCCAACGTTTTCTCTGTAGTAGAGATGAAGTGGACCATTTTTGTTAATCTGTCTACTACTACTAAGATTGAGTTGTATCCCTGTGCTATTGGCAGTTTGGTAATAAAGTCTGCTGATATATATGTCCAAGGTTTTTCAGGTATTGAATTGGGCATTAATTTGCCTGCCGGCTGTTCCGTATGGTTTTTGTTCCTCTGACAAGAATTGTATCCTTCTACATATCATTTCACCTTCTTAGTTACTCCTAGCCACCAGAAGTTTTGGGTGACCAACTCCACTGTCTTCCATTGTCCTCTATGTCCTCCCACTAGTATATCATAGTACAGCCTAATTATTTTTGCTCTCAGTATGTCATCTTTGGGTATATACACCTTTCCTTCCTTATATATTATACCATTCTCTTCCCTCTATTCTTCATCTCTCAGCATCTTTATTCCTGTTCATTTCATTTCTTCCACTACTTTGACTACTTTATCATCTTTTACTTTTGACTTCCTTACTTTCTCCAATAGATCCACTCCTTCTACAATTATTTCTACCCTTTCTGTTCTCCTGACTTCTAGCCACTTAGGTTTTACTAGCATTTTGTCCTCATTGTCCCTTTCTACTCCTACCTCCCAATCTGGCCTTCTACTCAAGCTATCTGCCTTTCCCATCTTACTCCCTGGAACATGCTTTAGTATAAAATTGAACCTCGATAGGTATAATGCCCATCTCACTTGTCTTCTATTCAATTTTTGCGCCTTCATGAAGTATTTGAGGTTTTTATAATCTGTCCATATCTCAAACCTTGTTGTTGTTCCTTCTAGGAAATGCCTCCATGCTTCCAAGCATCTGACTACTGCCAACATTTCTTTGTCATGAATCTTGTAGTTTTTTTCTGTGTCACTCAGAGATTTAGAAATAAAGGCAACTGGTCTCCATAGCTTGTTGGGACCCTTCATTGATAATACCCCTCCAGTAGTATAGTTTGAAGCATCTGCTTCTACTCTGAATTCTTTGTCTAGGTCTGGTGCTGCTAGTACTGGCTTAGTTATAAAGATCCTTTTAAGCTCATCAAATGCTTTCTGCTGCTTCTTTCTCTACTGCCACTTTATATCCTTCCTTGTCAGCATGTTCATTGGCCTGGCTACTCGAGCAAAGTCCTTAATAAACCTCCTGTAATAGTTTACAAGGCCTAAAAATTTCCTGACATCTTTTATATTCTTTGGCTTTGGCCAACTCAGCACCCCATCTACCTTCTCTTTCTCTATCTCTATTCCGTTAGGTTCTATAACTACACCCAGGAATCCAATCTTCCTTACTTTCCATGCACACTTCTCTGGCTTAACATACAAGTCATTCTCTTCTAACCTCCTTAGGACTTCCTCTACTATCTCATCATGTCCCTCCTCTGTTTCTGTCCCAACTAGCACATTGTCCACAAATGCTGCTACCTTTCCCTCATTAATCATGTCTCTTAGAATTTCATTCATTATTGCTTGAAATATGGCTGGTGAATTCATCATTCCAAAAAACATGACTGTTGGTTCAAAGGACCCTATATGGGTCGTGAACGCTCCCTTCCACTTATCTCCTTCCTTGATTCTTATATTGTTGAACCCCCACCAAAGATCCATTTTTGTGAATACTTGCTTACTCCCTATGTTGTCAATTAAATCTGTAATTAATGGAAGTAGGTAGTTATTCTTCACTGTTTAGTCATTTAGGTTACAGTAGTCCATCACCATTCTCTTACTCCTATCCTTCTTGCCTACAAAGAATACTGGTGATGTCTGAGGGGATTTAGATGGTCTGATGTACCCCTTTCTCAGTTGATCGTTTACAAAGTTCTGAACTTCTTTCCTTTTATTTTTGGATAAAGAATAAATTCTTCCCTTTCATGGTTTAAACGTTTCTTTGAGATCTATGGCATGATCCTAGATTTTTCTTGTTGGCATCCTTTCCGACTCCACCTTTCCAAATACCTTTCTCCATTTTAGAAACCTCTTTGGAACCATCTCCTTAATCTTTTTATGATCCGCTTCAACCTCTTCATCTCTTCCCCAGTCCTCTTTATCCTCTATTGCCCACCTCACCATCTTTTCTTCTTTTAGTATGACTACCCTTTTTCCTTTCTTTGCTTTCTGCCCCTTTTCCAATTTTGTGTTTCTTCCACATAATGAAGGGCATCTTGTCATCTTGACCTCCCCCATTTTCCAATTGATTTCTGGGTTGTGGGCTTGTAACTATGGCATCCCCAATATCACATCTGTTTTTCCCAAATCACATACATCCATCCTCATTCTTTCTACATAGCTCTTGTAGTATATATTTACTTCCACTTGGTGTGTAATAGCCCCTCTACTATTATTTGTTCTGTCTACATTTCTGACCATTATTGGTCTCTCTAGTTTCTGCAGTCTAAACCCATGTTTTGCTGCCATTCTCTTGTCCATGAACATTCCTGTTGCGCCACTATCCAAGAGCGCTTTTACTGTAACACTCTTATGGGTGTCTAGCTTTTCTACCCCAATACTCAACCACACTTCTCTTAGCATTTTAAAAGTTTGTCTAACTTCCCTTTGCCTATTCTCCCTTTTTGCTGCACCTTCTGGGACTCCTATCCATGCGCTGCCTCTGTCTCCTTCTTCTTCTGACATCTACACCACTTCTGTCTGTCTGAAATTACCCCCTGTTCTCTATTCTCTTCTACCTGACATCCTTTCTGTCCACATCTTTCACACTCCACGTATGATACTATAATCTCTTTTGTGTACCACTCCAACTCTAACAGGCATGCCCTGTCTAGAATGCACTCCCCACAATGCTCCTGTGCCTTTCATTGTAAGACATGCGCTAGACTCCTTCTCCACTCTTCTTGCTGCACCTTTTGTGGCATGGCCACACACGCCACCTCTTCTACTACTTACAACTTCTTCTTTCCTCCTTTCTAAAGAGGACATTCTCTATACTTGTGTCCCTTTTCTCCATACTTAAAATACTCTATCTCCACTGTCTCCTGCCTCCTTGTTATCGTCTCCTTGATATCACACTACATCACCCTACTTGACAACACTTTGAATTTATTTTGGGGAGTGACTTCTCTCTCCTCCTTTCTACCCTTATTCCTGCAATTTCAGGCCAGATGCCCGAACCCTTTGCAACTCCAGCATTCTTGTTCTCTCTTTCCTTCCAATTTTGCTCTTAATGAAGCGAGGGCACACTTTTGTTTGAGCAAGTCACTCATTAGTAAATTGTATTGTTGCAAAAACATGGTGCTACGTCTCTGCAAGTATATGGAGGTAATGTTGGTTCTTGCTAGTTACAACTACGTCTGTTGGGGCGCAAGATCTTCATCCAGCTAGGTGCCTACTGCCCTACTAACTACTGCCTTAATAATAGGGTTAAACTATCACCTCAAGGAGAGGATCCCTACTCTAGACAGCCTTCTAGAAGTAACTGTCACTCCTCTGTGTATACCACTCACAATAGAACACAGTACAAGGTTTTTACTAAGAAAGCAGTAGCTAATAATACCACCCAGTTGTAAGGTCAGATCTCAAACATGATGCCTGGGTTTGGTACTATGTCTCCATCTGCAGTCTCTAACTGACTGCAAAGTCCCCTTAAGCCAAGGGCCTGGCTATGTATGGAGGTGGCTAGTGATCATGATGACCACAGGCCAAGAGTTGATTTATATGAGAGTAAAGTTGAGCAAGGTCCAAGGCAGATGGTGCTCAAGAAGTGAAATTGAGTTCTAGTGTAGTGACTTAGCCTAAGATGACTTAGACACTTTCCTAGTCTGAGTTGACAAGGAGAACTCAATAGAGTTCCTATTCAATTGTGGTATACTACTTATATACCTCCCATGTTTACTTCTATTTATAAACTCCCATGCATCTCCTTTTAGTTGTTTCACATGTCTGCAGATTTAAAAGAAAAGAAAAAGAAAAAGAAAATAAATAATAACTTAGCTGTTTTGGCCATGTTATGACAAAGTGCAAATGGAAAGTGAGAGAAGTGGAATTTCTGGGAGTAGTAATTGGTCCCAAGAGAGTAGAAATGCAAAAAGAAAAGGTAGAAGGAGTCCCAAACTAGCTGGTACCTAGAAATATCAAAGAAGTACAAAAGTTTCTAGACCTTGCCAATTACTACAGAAGGTTCATAAAAGACTTCACTAGAATAGCAGCACTGTTACATGTGCTGGTCAGAAAGGAGCAGAAATGAAAGTGGAAAAAGGAGCAAAAGAAGGCATTTGAGAAACTCAAGGCAGTGTTTACTATAGAACCCATCTTGGTGATCCTAGATATTGATAGGGAGATGAGAGTGGAAGCAGATGCCTTAGACTATACAATAGAGGGAGTGTTGTCAATGAAGTATGAGAATAACAAGTGAAGACTGGTAGCCTTCATCTCTAAATCACTGAACACTATGGAACGAAACTATAAAAGTCACAACAAGGAGATGCTAGCAGTTATAAGATACCTAGTATCACAGTTGTACTATGGACCAGTAGTCACATACTGTATAGTTTACCACTACACCAAAAGGGCGACATTAGCAAGGCTACTTGCTAATGAGGGTCCAGCTATTTATGTAGTTCTTTGAACAGGTATTTTGTTATACCTCCATATCACTATTTAGTAATCACTTTTTTGTGACAGCCTACAAATGTTAGTGGCTCTGGTACCTTAGTTTTAGAGGCAATGTTTTCTCTAGGAAGCCTTGTTAGCTCCTCCCAAAGATGGGTGACTTCTGTCTCCAAAGTTGTAATCCTGTTGTATATGGTAGTCAAGGCACTGTTATAATGGTTGATTGCTCTATTGAGCACCTAGTCAATATAGTTCTTGAGAAGGAGAAAAGTTTCTTAATATGCATTTTGCAGCATCTATATCTCAGTCTTATCCCAGAACATGTACTTAGTGCTTATGCTATCTTTGACAAGTGCATTTCAATTCTTAGCACTGAAATCAGAAAAGAAAACAGTAGTGGTAAAGTTGTTGAAAGTCAACATATCTATTTAAGTAATTAATTATGGTTCTTGAGTATATTTTCAAGGGGGTAAAAGGAAAAAACACCCAAATTTAGCCTCTTAATGCCATTATGTTATACCAGATACCATTCCAATAATATTATATCTATGAAATAGTGATATTGAGCTCTAGAAGAGCTTTACAAATCTCTGGTACTCTAGTAACTGGTTTGGAAAGATCTATATCCTTTAGATGCTTACAAGTGCCTTTCAGTATTCTTTACTCCTTAGCTATAAGCTTGTGACCAATTTTGTCCAGCTCTATAATTACATCCTGTAGTCAATTGAACCATTTCTACAGTGAGTCATACTGTGGATCCTCAGCCCAGGTCTTGTTTTTACTCATTTTAGTAAAAAATAGTAATATATGATCCAAGGTAGGTTCCAGGAGTTTTTTGTACTTCTTTATACATAATAACTTCTTGGTTTTGCAAAAATGTAATTCTGGGGGACAGGATGCAAAGTAGAAATCATCTACTTTGTACCAGTAAAAGTCTGCTTCAATGAGTCTATTGTAGAGTTTGGTAGATAGAGTGGATTCTATTCCTATCCTTTCTAGCAATAACTTCTCTATCGCACTCTTCTTTTTCAGCAAGAGGTATTTAGCAAGAGTCTTGGTATTTCTGATAGTAGACATAGCTTGGGGGCAAAAGTAAGCATAACATTCCTAGTTCAGCAGATAAAGTATAGTAGGCAGAAACTACACTATAACTATACTAAAAGTATCCTTCCAATGATATAGGTCCTGTCTTGAGAGGAGAGTTTGATGTTATGTTTAGTTTCTCACACTGGCTTATGAAGGAGAAATAGAAGTCTTAGAGTAGTTTTAGCTATCTACAAGAGTTTTTTGAAAATATTTACACAAATCCAAAGTTTTTTAGGACCAGCTGTGATACACAAGCTAGCCTGCTCTCAATAGTTTGAGAGACAGACCTTTCCCTTTATGCCTGGGGTTTAGCCTACTATAGAGATAGGTCCTTGACAGAAACCCACTCTGAGCCCTCAATGAGTCATCTGTTCTGTAACAGAAACAGAGACACCCTCAGGAAAGTTATCTTGTCCTGTAACAGAGACAAGAAGACTCTCTTATAGCCCCCTAGACCCATATCTAGAATAAATACAACTCTATGTCCTTTGTAGAGATAATAGGAACAGGAAACAGTAGACTTAACAGTGTTACCAAGGAACAGTGAATGTTCTTAGTGGTCACCCTAGGTGGATGTTCAGGAAGAACTCGATGGAGTTCTTCATTGGATTGCAGCCTTATTTATACTACTACTACAGTGGCTGTACCC
>Ga0153935_1000214_pt1 | contig 13427 bp, 20 predicted proteins | sample TSNJ019MetaG_FD_104677 | JGI IMG/M metagenome (GOLD analysis project Ga0153935, IMG submission 104677) | Attine ant fungus gardens microbial communities from New Jersey, USA - TSNJ019 MetaG | ecosystem: Host-associated > Fungi > Mycelium > Unclassified | place: USA: New Jersey, Wharton State... | reverse complement strand
AGGTTATCTCTATTTCAAGAACAATAGCACTCCTATATGTAGAACAATAGGTAGTGATCATGTGGTAGGCTGTTCTGGTGCACAGACCACCACAATCATGTATTTAAGAACTATATGTCTGAGAATAAACCTCAGACTTAATAACATCTTTTGCTACTGTCTAAACTTTGCTTTTTTGAGCCTTTTGATTATTAAATCATCAACTCACAAATCAGTAAGTGGCCATTTGTGATAGCACAGACCATGTAGTAAATGTATAAGTAGTATACAAAATTGAACAAGAACTCCATTGAGTTCTTCTTGTCAACTCAGACTTGATGTATAATTAAGTTGTCTTAGGCTAAGTCACTACACTAAAACTCAATTCCATATCTAGAGCACTATCTACCTTGGACCTTGCTTATCTTAACTCTTATAGTCTTTTTGACCTTCAACTGGTAATCATCATGATTACTAGTCACTTCTATACATAGCTGGGCCCTTGGCTTAAGAGGACTTGTCAATCAGTTAGGGATTGACAGTGGAAGTATAGTACTAAGTGTTAGCATGTAGTCATAAGAACTCAAAGCTTAACCAAGATGGTTGTTCAAAAAGAACTCAATAGAGTTCCTTGTTGGATTCCACTAAGTACTTATACAAATATTGGATGGTCTGTGCACCTATCTCCCACAATCACATAACTCTTACTAAGAACTATATATATCTTACATAATCCTTCCCATACTATTTATATCTTTTCTACATTGTATTCTTGGATATTTTCTATTAAGTTAATGAATGTATAGGAAATAGTTTTCTTCTTGGGAGTCATCTCATAATATGGTCTTCCCCTTTAAGTTTTCTCATCCCAAGGAATTTTTCCATTGTCTCCAGTTTTCCTTCTATCTTCTTTTCCTTTGTCTCTCATATTCCTTACTTGACCACCCCTATAGTATCTTTACTGTAAACCTTTCTAGGAGTTCCCTTGAGAACTCCTTTTTATTGTCTTCTTCTTTCTATCACCTTACTTCTTTAGCCTCTTCTCTATACTCCCCTTCAAATTCTTCAACCAGCTCCTTCACATTCTTCAGGTTTTCTCTACTTTCCCAAGTATCTTCTTCTACTGTATACCTCTTCCATCATACTAAGAACTTTTCCTTCCCCTTAACTATCTTTTTGTTCAGTATTTTTTCTATCTTGAATTCTTCTTCTCCCTCAATGATAACTGGTTTTGGTAGAGTTTTCTTTTGTTCTTCCACCTAAGGCCTGTATAACTGCACTCAACTTACATTAACTATAGGATGTATCTTAATAGAACTAGGTAGTTCTAATTCTATAGCATTAGTTGAGACAATTCCCTTGACTCTATAAGGCCCCACAAACTACTCTGTCAACTTCTCCAACCTCCTTTCTACCATCTGCTACTTAAGATCCTTTGTACTTAATAGTACTAAGTCCCTGACTTTATACTCCTCCCCTTCTCCTTGCTTTCTATCCATATACTTCTTTATCTTTTTCTGTACTTTCCCTAATATTGCTTTTGCCTCTTTCTGGATTTTTTTTATTCTTTTCACAAACTGCTCTGCTGCCTCAAACTTCCTCTTTTTTCTTCCTTTAAATCCCAATTGTGGATCCTGACTGTAGTTTGTCTTAAAGGAAGATACTTTTGTAGCCAAATGAATCTTATTATTATACACAAATCTAGCAGTTCCTAACCAGTCTGGCCACTGCTCCTGTCTATAATTGATGAAGACCTTTAGGTATTGTTCTAACTTCTGATTGATCCTCTCTATTTGCCTATCCATTCAAGGATGATAGGCTGTTGATAGCTTTGTCTAGATCCCTAACAACTTGTTCAATTCCCTTATTATTCCTGCTGCAAACTACACCCCTCTGTCTAATATAATGCTTTCTAGAAGACCATGCAATTTCCAAACATGATCCCTAAATAACCTAGCAAGCCCTTCTGCTGATGTTTTCTCTATAGTTGCTATAAAGTATACTATTTTACTGAAACAATCACAAACTACTAGAATTGCATCATAATCTTGAGCCAAAGGTAGTTTGGTAATAAAGTCTGCTAAAATATAACTCCATGGTTTCTCTGGGATTGTATTGGATATCAGTTTTCCTGCTAGGGCTTTACTTCTACTCTTGTAATATTGACAAGCATTACATCTATCTATATATTTTCCCACTTCCTTTATAACTCCTGGCCACCAATAGTTTCTTGTCACTAGTTCCATTGTTTTCTATCTCTCACTATATTTCCCTACTAGTGTATTGTGATGTAGCCATATCATCTCCCCTCTCAATTCTCCCTCTGGCATATAGATTCGTCCCTCCTTTATGACCACTTTTTCCTCTATTGTCCATTCTTCATCCCTTAACATTTTCATTCCTACTTTCTTTAGTTCCTCTACTACTTTAACTACTCTTTCATCCTCTTCCTATGCTTTTCTAATCTTATTTCTTAGATCATTTTCTTCTACTAGTGTTTCTATCCTCTTTATCCATCCTGGCTTTATCAGCATTTGGTCCTTATTATTATTTTTCATCCTCTCTTGCCAATCCAGTCTCCTGCTCAGCCCATTTGCTTTCTCTATACTTTTTTCTGGAACATGTTTCAAGGTAAAGTTAAATTGTGATAGGTATAATACCTATCTAGCTTGTTTTCAATTTAACTTCTAGCTAGTCATAAAATACTGGAGATTTTTGTGATCTGTCCAGATTTCAAACTTTACTTTCACTCCCTCTAGATAGTATCTCCACACTTTTAAGCATTAAATTACTGCTAGTATTTCTTTGTCATAGATTCTGTAATTTTGCTCAGTTGCATTTAGTAACTTTAAGATAAAGGCAACTGGTCTCCATTTTTCATCCCTATACTTTACTGACAGTACTCCCCCTATTATGTAGTCTGAGGTATTTGTCTCTACCCTCATCTTCTTATCTAAATCAGGGATGGCTAAGACTGGTTTGGTTGTGAATACTTTCTTCAGTTGTTTGAACATCTCCTCCTGCTCCTTTCTCTATCTCCACTTCTCTTCCTTCCTAACCAGTAAATGTAACAGAGCTACAATTCTAGCAAAGTCCTTGATGAATTGTCTATAGTAATTGGCAAGTTCTAGAAACTTTTGTACTTCCTTTACATTCTTTGTGTTAGCAACTGACTTAGAAACCCTAAGCTAGGTTTTAACTCAAGGTAGTTCTTTAGGGTTAAAAGAGAATTCAATGGGGTTTTCAATTAATTGCAGTCTACTATATACACAGGTACATTGTTTGTTCTTGTTTATACTACAAGCTGTCCATCAGCTACTGGTTCAACTTCCATTCATGTCCAATCTATTTATAGTACTTTGTCATAGTTGGGTTAATTCATAACACTTTGGTGCTGGCTAGCTCAGGACTCCATCTACTTTTTTCTTCTGCATTTCTACTCCTTGAGGTCCAATTACTACACCCAGGAATTCTACCTCTTTGACTTTCTACCAACATTTTTCTGGCTTAACAAACAAATTATTCTCCTCCAGCCTTTTCAATACTTCCTTAACCAATTTGTTACGCCCTTCCTCTGTGTCTATGGTAACTATTATATTGTCAATGAACATTGCTATATTTCCTTGATTGATCATATCTCAGGATAGATCATTCATTATGGTTTGGAAAGTGGCTGGAGAATTTGTTAGTCCAAAGTATATGACTATTGGTTTATATGCCCTGATGTATATTGTGAATGCTACTTTCTATTTATTACCTTCCTTGATCCTTATGTTATTGTATCCCTATCTAAGATCAAGTTTTGTGAATACCTTCTTCTTTCCTACTCCATCCAGGATATCTGCAATTAGAAGTAAGAGATACCTATTCTTTACTGTCCACTAGTTTATATAATGATAGTCTTGTACCATTCTTCTCTTACCATCCTTTTTTGCTACAAAATGAACTGGTAAGGTTTGTGGTAATTTTGATGGCTGGATATATCCTTTTCATAGTTGGTCCTCTACAAATACTTGTACCTCCTCTCTTTCCTGTTTTGACAGTGAATACACTTTTCCTTTCCTTGGCACAAATCCCTCTTTCAACTCTATTGTATAGTTCCATGGCTTCCTAGTAGACATTCTTTCCGGTTCTTTCTTCCCAAATACTTTCTTTCACTTCCAGAATCTTCTAGATACTAATTTCTCTACTATCTTTCCTTCCTTTATCTTTCTCATCTGCCTCTTCTCCTGTGTTTTCTGCTTTCTTTTTCCATATATTAGTAGATACCATATCATTTTCACTTCTCCTTTCTTCTAGTTGATTTTTGGATTATGGGCAGCTAACTACAGCATACCCAATATTATCTCCATTTTTCCCAGATTGCATACATCCATTCATGCCCTCTCAACATGTCCCTTGAAGAATATATTGCACTCCACCTGATAAGTGATTGCTCTCTTCATATTTACAGTCCTATCCACATTTTATACTAGTAGAGAATTTTTTAATCTTTCTAACTTAAATCCCTTCTCTTTTGCAAACTTCATGTCCATGAATAGGTCTGTTGCCCCACTATCCAATAGTGCTTTTACTGCTACCCCTTTATAATTCTCTAGCTTTTTCAATCCTACTTTCATTCATACTTCTCTTAGCAGCTAGAGTATATACCATACATCTCTTACTCTCTTAGTATTACCTTGGCAAGAAACTTTATTTCCCAGTTTTTCTGGGCACAATACACTGTATATATTTGAGAAGGCCAGCTGGGAGTTCACTGTTCTCTATTGTCTTTTGCCAACTCTTGTGGCATTTCTACCACTCTTTCTTCTCTTTCCTTCCCCTATCAACAGTTTTTGACTATATGGTCCTATTTTTCATATATATAGCATATCCTATCCTCCCTTTCCCCTATTGATATCTATTGCATTGAGGTCTCTTCCTAGCCCCTGTTCTCTCCAGTTGTTCTGTGCTCTCTCTCTAAAGTTCTAACTATCTGCCCTCTACACAATTTGTCCCCTTCTACCTTCATACAACCCTTCTCTAAAGCCTCTACTGGGCTATGCATTTCCCTGTAGGTGTACCATATTCTTCCCCAACATCCTTTCTTCTACTCTACTCTGCCTCTAATTTCTATCTAACCTTACTGCTCTCTTCTGCCATTCCTCTATCATACAGGAGAGACTTTTTGCCTCTGCTAACTTTCTCCTGATCCCTCTACTTAACCTTCTTTTGAACTCTTCTATGAGGGGTTGCCTCTCATATCCACTCTCTCTTGTAATCTTTTTCAGCTCTTGAACATACTTATCGTATATCCTTCTCCCCTTGTTATAAGATGGTTCCAAGAAAGGAAACTATTTCCCACATATTCATTAATCTAGTAGAAAACATCCAGGAGTATAATGTAAGAGGGATATAAATAGCATAGGAAGCTTATGTAATATATGTATAGTTATTAGTAAGAGTCATGTGATTGTAGGAGATAGGCACACAGACTAACAGATATTTGTATAAGTAGTTGAGCAATCTAATAGGGAACTCTATCAAGTTCTTTTTGAATAACTATCTTGGTTGAGCTCTAAGTCCTCATAGCTACATGCTAACATCTCTGTTCTATTGTTCTCAACTGCTCTACTTTTCTTTTTTCCTCTGCCATTTCTCCAAACTCATTTCTCATTTTGCTAAATAATTCTTCTATTGTTTTTACCTCTAATTCTCCTTTTAACAACTCATCTAATAGGTTATCCTTCCAAGCTTCTGCCACTTCTTCTTGTACATAAGACAGCACCCAGGCCATCTTTGTTGACTCTGGCTCCTCTGTTATCTTTATCCTCAGATACAGATAGGCTGCATTAACAAATGTGCTTACTTCCTCTATTCTTCTACTAGATAGGAGAGATTTTGCTATCTCTACTCTTGCTCCTCTACTCTGTTGTAATGGGGTAGCCACCTGTTGTTGCAGGCTGGCAATTAAGGTAAGAAGTTGCTCCTCCCAAGTAAGAGGAAGAGGTGTAAGAGCAGTAGATTGCTCTACAGGTTGTTGTTATTGTTGTTGTTGAGATATATATGGTAGTGGTGGTAATAGTAATGATAATGATGATGTTTCCTCATATAAGGATGAGTAGTCTTCTTTATCTGAACTTATGACCAGCTACTGACCAGAAAGGTGAAACAATATTATCTCTAAGAAAAAAATCCCTAAGCTAGATGGATCTTTAAGAGATTACCATTGTTCCTCTGCATAGACTAATTACAATAGACCAGTAGCACAGAGCTGATAGTAAAATGCTATATATAAGTCCACTCAGTATGAAGGTCAGGTCTCAGGCAGGGACATGAGTTTTGTCCAGGCCTTCTATCTACTATCTCTAACTGATAGTGAAGTCTCTTTTATAGCTAGAGCCTGTTATCCAAGATACTTGTGAACACTGTACTTACTAGTGAGGACAATAAAAGAGTAAGTGGAATAGAGAGTATTGAGGCTGTGAGATATAGGGTCAACAATAGATATTGAGTTCTTGTATTAGCATGTAGTCATGAGGACTTAGAGCTCAACCAAGGTAGTTGTTCAAGAAGAACTCAATAGAGTTCCTTATTAGATTCCACTAGGTACTTATACAAATATTAGATGATCTATGTACCTATCTCCTACAATCACATGACCCTTACTAAGAACTATATATATCTTACATAATCCTTCCCACACTATTTATATCTTTCCTGCATTGTATTCTTGGATGTTTCCTATCAAGTTGATGAATGTACAAGAAATAGTTTCCTTTTTGGGAGTTATCTGATAACATCAGCTCAATTACTAGTCTTTTTGAATAGTAGGCTCTAGCTGTAAAGAGGACTTGGTAGTCAGTTAGAGACTGTTGGTAAAGACATAGTACCAAACCCAGATATTATATTCAAGACCTGACCTAGCAATTGGGTAGTGTTGCTTAGTAGATTACCTATACCCTTTTGATTAGTAAAAACCTTGTGCTGGGAGTGTATTTTATCTATACATGTAGAGAAATAGTATCAACCCCTTAAGAAGGTGCTGTTAGAATAGAGATCCTTTCATTGAGATGATTGTTTATTATTTGATTAGAGTAGTATTCAGTATGGCAGTAGGTGTCTGGTTGGGTAAAGATCTTGTGCCCCAACAAATATAGTTGTAATTAGTAAAATCCAAAAATCCTATTTTACTTCTATTACAAATAGCCACTTACTGATTTGTGATTGCTTGATTTAATAATCAAAGTATTCAAAAAAGCAAAGTTAGACAAGCAGCAAAAGATGTTGTTAAGTCTGAGGTTTATTCTCAGACATACAGTTCTTAAATACATGATTGTGGTAGTCTGTGTACTAGAACAGCCTACCATATGATCACTACCTATTGTTCTACATATAGGAGTGCTATTGTTCTTGAAATAGAGATAACCTAACCATCTTAGGGCAGTCCTTTGTTCTATTCAAGGACACATGATAATCTATGGATAAAGATCAGTGTCATGTACAAATATTGAGGACCTTGTATCTTCATGGGATCTTATCGCCTTGGGATCTATTTATAGCCAAAAGAAGCACATTGAGGAGAGATTTACAATGGTAATTGAAGCAAACAATTATGTTAAGTGGTTCCCAAGATATTGGCAATTTAGTATCTGATAACTTAGTGATCACTGACTGATCTGCTGATAACTCAGTAAATACTGATTGCTTTGAGATGTTTTTGGTACCATTTGAAAGGTCTTCTTAAGGGCTTTTGGTTGCTATTTAGATTGCCGAAATTGGTCAAGTATTCCTGGAGTTATGGTCCGAATAAAGTTTATGACAACTTCAAGGAGCATAACACCATATCTTTGAAACAATATAACTAACTTATGAGTGACATGCTCAATCAATAGCAGACCCTTGCCAAATTAAGAACAGAACTAGAGAGAAGAGAAGAAAGAAAGTGTTTTGGTTGCAAAGGGTTCAGACATCTGGTCTATAACTGCAAGAACTAGAAGGAGGTAGAAAAGGGAAGATCTATTCCCTATAATAAGTTTGAGGTGTTGCAAAGGAATATCAGGAGAATATTCAAAATGTTGAGAGAAATGTGGTTAAATATTGGAGTAGAGAAAGTAGATACACATGAGAGAGTAACAGTAAAAGTGCTCTTGGATAGTAGTATGACAGAAATGTTTATGAACAGAAAAATGACAGCAAAACATAGATTTAGGCTGCAGAAGTTAGTTCAACCAGTGATAGTCAGAAATGTAGATAGTACAAATAATAGTACAGAGACCATTACACACTAAGTGAAAGTAAATATGTACTACAAAAATCATGTAAAGAGGATGAGAATGAATGTGTATGACTTAGAAAAGACAGACATAATACTAGGAATGCCATGGTTGCAGACACATAACTCTCAGATAAATTGGGAAACAAGAGAGGTAAAGATGATGAGATATCTATCTATTTGTGGAAGAAATATAGTAGTAAAGGAGGACAAGGAACAAAGAAAGAAAATTGGGAAGAGAATTAGAGCAGTAGATCAAGTAGATAGAGATGAGTGGAAGTAGACAATAAAAGAAAAGTTTAATGATGAGATTTAGCTAGACAAAGAGAAAGTAAGAAATATAGTACCACAGAAATTCCACAAGTGGCTTAAAGTTTTTGAGAAGATAGAATCAGAAAGAATACCAGTCAAGAAACCTTGGAATCACACAATAAATTTGAGGGAAGATTTTGTACCAAGGAAAGGGAGAACATATTTGATGTCAAGAGAAGAGAAAGAGGAGATTAGAGAATTTGTGAAGAAACAGTTGAAGAAAGGGTATATTTGACCCTCAAAGTCACCTCAGACTTTACCAGTCTTCTTTGTAGGAAAAAAGAACAGAAAGAAAAGAATGGCACAAGACTATAGATACCTTAATAAAGGTATGGTTAAGGATAATTATCTCTTGCCTTTGATTTCAGACTTGATTGACACTATGGGCACAAGAAAGGTGTTTACAAAGATAGACTTACAGTGGGGATACAACAATATATGGATAAAAGAGGGAGATGAGTAGAAGGCTGTATTCATAATACATTTTGGGGTATATGAACCCACTATGATGTTTTTTGGTCTCACAAATTTGCTGGCAACATTCCAGGCAATAATGAATAACATATTAAGAGATCTGATAGACACAGGAGATATAGCGGCATTTATGGATGATATGTTGGTGGGAACAGAGGATAAAAAGAAATATAATGAGGTAGTGGAGAAAATTCTAAGAAGGATGCAAGCAAACAATCTATATCTAAAACCTGAGAAATATGTGTAAAAAGTTAAAGAAATTGACTTTCTAGGACTAGTAATAGGGGTAAATGGTATAAAAATATAGAAAAAAAAGGTGTCAGGAGTTCTGAAATAGCTAAGGCCTAAGACAGTTAAAAATGTACAAAAGTTCTTGGAATTAGCAAATTACTACAGGTAATTTATAAAAGACTTTGCCAAGATAGCAAAACCACTGCATAGGTTGGTCAGGAAAAATAAGAAGTGGAACTGGGAAGGAAAACAGAAGAAGGCACTTGAAAAGTTGAAGCAGATGTTCACAACATGACTAGTATTAGTGGTACTAGATCTAGACTAGGAGATAAAAGTAGAAGCAGATACATTAGAGTATACAATAGAAGGAGTGTTGTTAATAAGATATAAGAATGACAAGTGGAGACCAGTAGCTTTTATTTCAAAATTGTTGAATAAAGTTGAGAGAAATTATGAAATTCATGACTGAAAGATACTGGCAATTATTAGATACTTAGAGGAATAGAAACACTTGCTAAAAGGAGCACAAAACAAATTTGAGATTTGGAGTGACCACAAAAATCTATAATATTTTATGGGTAGTTAGAAACTAAACTATAGACAAGCGAGATGGGCCTTATGCCTATCTAAATTTGACTTTACTCTTAAACATATACCAGGCAGCAGCATGGGAAAGACTAATAGCTTGAGTAGATATTCAGACTAGCAAATAGAGGTGAAGAGAGATAATAAGGATAAAGTATTGGTAAAAAAGGAATGGCTGGAAATTAGAGCAATACAAGTGGTAGAAATTGTGATAGAGGAAGTAGATTTATTAGAGAAAATGAAGAAGTCAGATACAAAAGATGACAAAGTGGTAAAAGTAGTAGAAAAAATGAAGTGAGCAGGAGTAAAGATATTAAGAGATAAGGAGTGGTGAAAAGAAGATGGGCTGATGTTAAGAGATAGAAAGATATATGTTCTAAAGGATGAGAAACTTGTAGCAGAGGTAATCTGACTATACCATGATATACCAGTAGAAGGACATAGAGGATAGTAGAAGACAACAGAGCTGGTTACTAGAAACTTCTGGTGGCCAGGAATGACAAAGAAAGTCAAGAAATATAGTAGTATGTAATAGGTTGACAAAGATAGCACACTTTGTACCTACTATGGAAAAGACTTCAGTAGAGAGAGTGGTAAGATTATTCTAGGATAATATTTGGAAGCTACATAGTCTACCAGAGAGTATTATTACAGATAAAGGAGCACAATTTGTGGTAGAGATAATGAAGGAGCTAAATAATATGTTGGAGATTGATACAAAATTGTCAACAGTCTATTACCCACAGACAGATGGGCAGATAGAAAAAATAAATTAGAACTTAGAACAATACCTGAGGATGTTCATCAATCATAGACAAGAACAATGGCCTAACTGGCTAGTAATAGCAGAGTTTGCATATAACAACAAAGTATAGACAAGTACAAAAGTATTACTGTTCAAAGCAAATAATAGACGGGATTTACATATGGGATTTGAAATGAGAAAGAAAGGAAAGTTTGAAAAGGTAGCAGAATTTGCAACAAGAATAAAGAAAGTGCATAAGAAGGCAGAAGTAGTATTAAGAAAAAGTCAAGAGGAGATAAGAAAGTATACAGATAGAAAAAGAAGTAAACTAAAGGAGTATAAAGTAGGAGACTGGGTATTACTTAGTATAAAAGATCTTAAGTATTAGATAAAGGGAAAACAATCAAAAAAACTAACAGAATGATGTGTGAAACCTTATAAAGTCAAAAGAATAATCTCAATAAATGCAATTGAACTAGAGTTACCAAGTAGTATTAAGATACATCCAGTAATAAATATTAGTAAAGTACAAAAGTATAGAGATCAAGTGAAAGGTCAGAAAAAGAAATGACCTTTACTAGTAATAATTGAAGGAGAAAAGAAATATAAGGTAGAGAAAATATTAAATAAAAGGAAGTTTAGAGAAAGAGATAAATATCTGGTAACATAGAGAGGTTATACAGTAAAAGAAGATACTTGGGAACCAAGGAAAAATCTGGAAAATGCACAAGAATTAGTAGATAGATTTGAGAAAGAATACAGAGAAGGGGCCAAAAGAATAAAGAAAAGGAACTTGAAAGAAAATCACAAAGGAGAATTACCAGAAAGATATACAGCAAAACTACTGTATGAATGGGATGACAGAAAATTTGATAGAGAATATTGGGGAAGATTAAAAAGGAATTGAAGACAATAGAGATCAAAAAGAGCAAAAGGAAAGAAAACATTAGAAACAATCCAAGAAAAGGATAAAGAAGAGAAAGAAGAAAATGAGTGAGAATTTAAAGAAGATAGAATAGAAAAATGGAATAAAGAAAACAAAATAGGTAATTTATAGGACCTATATAATAAACTATAAAGTCCTTAGAACAAGGACCTTTAAGAGGAGGATACTGTCATGAGTTGCCCCAACTATGACAAAGTACTATAAATAGATTGGATATAGACTAGAGTTGAACCAGTAGCTGATGGACAGCTTGTAGTTTAAATAAAAACAAATAGTATACTTGTATATATAGTAGACTACAATTGAGTAAGAATCCTATTGAGTTCTCTTCTAACCCTGAAGTGCTATCTTGAGTTAACCACTAACTTAAGGTTCTTGAGTTAGTTATGTTATGAAATAGTTTCTAAAGAAGAAACTATTTCCTATACATTTATTAAGCTAATGGGAAATATCTAGAAATATAGTATAGGAAAGATATAAATAGCATGGGAAAGATTATGTAAGATATATATAGTTATTAGTAAGGGTTATGTAATCATGGGAAATAGGTATATAGACCAACAAATATTTGTATAAGTAGCTAGAGTAATTCAATAGAAAACTCTATTAAGTTCTTTCTGAATATCCACCTAGGGTAAAACTTGAGTTTTCATGACTTAGTGTTAATAAGTTGCTGATACAGTTATTATTAACAGAGAATCCAAATACAAAATCTCTAAGATAGTTGACTCCAAGATCAATCATTGGAGAGTATACAAATTGTTATACAAGGTTATCTGGCTTGGGTATGAGGATACCAAGGATGACTCCAAGTAGTTGTCTGCCACAAAGTTGACTCATGCTCAAAAACTAATAAGTGATTTATGCTCTAGGTATCTATTCAAGCCCAGACTACTTAAATCAGACTAGAAGACTAATAATTATGTATATTCTCTAACCTTTTATTTTCTTTCCATCTTTTCTCTCTCTGCTCTCTGTCATTTATACCTTCAATCTCTCATTCTTCTAACTCCATTTTAAAAAAGAAAACAAACAAAAAATGAAATAAAATCAAAATCAAAAGAAAAATAAAAGAAAAAAGAAAGAAAAATAAGTTGAGTACTTGTATTCTACTTTCCATGCAGTTTTTGTTATACATGCATTGCTTACTTGTAATTTTCAGAGTTACAGTTTCTTTTTGTGCAAAGTTGGATACTTGTATTCCAATTATACAGTTTCTATTGCAACAGAACAATGCTTCACTCTTAAAATACTTGTAACAATTTTCTTTCAATTCCTCATACTGAAATCTCTTAGAGCAGGCAACATAACGTTCACTAGAACAACAATTTGACTGACTACACTGCTACTCCTCAACTCTCTCTATATTCAAATCTCCAATTTTGATTACTTCTTCTTTTGGACCATCTACTTCTATTTTTTCCTCTGCTTTTCTCTTTCCTTTGTCTTTTCTTTTCTCTACCTTCTCTCTTTCTGTCTCTTCTCTCACAGTCTCTGCCCAAGTGATCAACTTGCTACCTGATCTCCTTAAACCCTCATCTACTTTTCCTAACTTGTCTCTAATCTAATTTACCACCTCTACCAAATTCCCTACTTGAATGACCAACAATTCTATTACAAATGGCTACTTACTGATTTGTGAGTTGATGATTTAATAATCAAAAGGCTCAAAAAAGTGAAGTTTAGACAGTAGCAAAAGATATTGTTAAGTTTGAGGTTTATCCTTAGATATACAGTTCTTAAATACATGATTGTAGTGGTCTGTGCACCAGAACAGTCTACCACATGATCACTACCTATTGTTCTACATATAGGAGTGCTATTGTTCTTGAAATAGAGATAACCTAACCATCTTAGGGCAGTCCTTTGTTCTATTCAAGGACAGATGATAATCTATGAGT
>Ga0153935_1000204_pt1 | contig 13623 bp, 11 predicted proteins | sample TSNJ019MetaG_FD_104677 | JGI IMG/M metagenome (GOLD analysis project Ga0153935, IMG submission 104677) | Attine ant fungus gardens microbial communities from New Jersey, USA - TSNJ019 MetaG | ecosystem: Host-associated > Fungi > Mycelium > Unclassified | place: USA: New Jersey, Wharton State... | reverse complement strand
GCCTAGAAACAGATTAGGCATCAACAACTAAACTCTGGGAATCAACACAACGAAAAAAACCAGTCTTTTTGGAAGGTAGCAACTCAAGTATCCAACTACAATCAAACCACTAATGAGGCATACATCTTCCAGTTACCAAGCTGGTTTGCAGGACATAGGGCATACTTCTTCAATAAGGGATAAGGCATAGAATTTTTGGGTGGACCCACATGGCATAAGGCATATATTTTTATTGAAATGTCAGCCACCTGAGTTGTCATTTTCCTAAAGGTTTCCCTAATGTTTCAGCAATGTTGTACATATTTAATTAATAATATTTTGGTTTTTTTATAATTTTCTGTAGCCCTAATATTGTCCAATATTTCTGCTCATGTTTCCTGATCTACTTGACATTCACTAGTAAATCTTCAATCCTAAGCAAGAAAGACAAAGAGTAGACTTCTGACTAGGCTTGCAAATCATGAAAAAACACAAAGAAGAAAAAGAACACTGGCTTGATTAAGATGCAAATCTAGTAAAGGAGGAACATGTTATTGAAAAGCTTGAGAAGGCATTATCATAAGCAAGATATAAGGTACAAATATGTAGCTAGATTTTTCAGAAGGAGTCTATTATTGTAGTGATCTAGCCTGAGATAACTTAATCACACTTCTAGTCCAAGTTGATAAGGAAAACTCAATAGAGTTCTTATTTAATCACTGTATACTACTTATATACATTTTACTATTTGTTTTTATATATAAAGTCCTATGTGCTCTTTTTCATTGTCATATACTGGAAATTTGGTATTATTTATTATTTATTTTCATTTTCATTTCATTTTCATTATAATTTCTGCTTCTGAACTCCTAATTTGTCTACTCTTATAGGATCATAATATAGACTGAACACTTATACCAACACTCCTATTCCAGGATTTGTATAAGTACTCTACTATATTATAAGTTACCTCAACAATGACAGAGAGGCTATAAATAGAATAGACATGGACTAAAGTCAAACTAGTAGCTGATAGATAGCTTATAGTTTAAATGAGGACAAATAGTATACTTGTATATATAGTAGACTGCAATTGAGTGAGAACCCCATCAAGTTTTCTTCTAACCCTAAAGCACTACCTTGAGTTAACCTCTAACTTAAGGTTCTTGAGTTAGTCACTGACATTCTCCATAGTCTTGTAGTGCTTTTCCTTTCTGCTATATATTTCTTAAACTCTGTTACTCCTGAATTTACTCTTCTTTGGATGATGTTCTACTACTCCAAAATATGCAACTATACAAGCAACAGGAGATTGAGACACAGTGCATAAACTGAGGTCAAGATCATTTCACTCCTTTATTATTATTACATTCTTTCCAGACTAGCTGTAAAACCACAGGACTAGAGAGTGATATTTCTCATTTCACTCAGTAGTATGTTCCACTCTTTAACTCCTTCCTTTGCATCACTTTCCAGAACCTAGAGTATGCATTCACAGTATATTTATAGTAATTCTTAGTATATTCTTAGTCTTCCCATACTGCTGCTATATCCACCTTTCTGACATTCATCTAACTCTCTTATATATCCAATCTTTAGAAATTAAAAGAAAAGAAAAAGAAAAAGAAAAGAAAAAAATAAAAATGAATATTGACTTAGCTGTTTTGCCAAGTTATGACAATTATAGTATTATATCCAAAATAAATTTGCTATGGAATTGTAACATTGGATATGTTTTATAACCATAAAGTTATAATTAAACTTTGCTCTAGAGCTACTCTATAATCTCTCAAAGCATATAGTTTTTATACATAATTTACTAAACAGTCACAGAGCTATCATTACTAGCCTATCAAGAATGGAATATATGTTATAACTTGGCCAAATGGCTAAGTCAATATTTATTTTTATTTTTTTAATTAATAGACATACAAGATAGTATGACTCAAAAGAGATGCATGGGACTTGGTAAACAGTTGTAAATACCAAATGTATATAAGTAGTATAGAATAATTGAATAGGAACTCTATTGAGTTCTCTTTGTTAACTTGGACTAGGAGTATAATTAAGTTATCTTAGACTAAGTCACTACAGCATATCTTTAGAGTATTATATTTATGACCATTACTAGTCTTCATATTAACTTCTGGATTAATCTAAAGCTTTACTTACTTCTGAAATACTTAAATACTTATTTACTGTTATTGATTTTGTAGTTTTATACTCAACTTAACCTACAATTATGTTATCTTCATTTTATAATAATCATTCTTGATCTTGCTTGACTCAATTTCACTTTTGTCTTCCAAAGGCTTGATACAGAATAAGAACAAGAGTAAAGGTAGAAAAAGTTTACTTTTGACTTTACCTTTGTCTTTGAGACAAAGATAGAGCATACTCTTGAAGGTCAAAAATATTCTTATACTTAAAATAAATGTCATGAGTCACCCTGACTATAATAAGCTGTTATAAATAGAATAGATATGGACTGGAGTTGAACAAATAACTAATAGACAACTTGTAGTTTAAACAAGGACAAATACTATACTTGTATATATAGTAGACTGCAATTGATCAAGAACTTCATTAAGTTCTCTTCTAATTCTGAAGTATCTTCTTGAGTTAAACCCTAACTTAAAATTCTTGAGTCAGTTTCTGATAGAATAACTTGATATCATACTCTATGCACTGTTCACTTTAAACCTTACCTAAAACTTACTCTTTTATTGTTCTCAATTGGTAATTAGCTCAATTACTGGTCTTTCTAGAAGCTAGGTTTCAGGTATAAAGAAAACTTAGTAGTTAGTTAGAGACTGCTAGTAGAGACTTGGTACCAAACCCAGATATTGTGTTTAAGACCTGACCTAGCAATTGGATAGTGTTGCTTAGTAGATTACCTATACCTTTTTGATTAGTAGAAACCTTGTGCTGGAAGTACATTGTCATCCATATACATAGAGGAATAGTATTGACCCCTTAGGAAAATGCTATTAGAGTAGAGATCCTCTTCTTGAGATGATTATTTACTATTTGATTAGAGCAGTAGTTAATACAGCAGTAGGTATTTGGTTAGATCAAGATCTTATATTCTAATAGATATAGTAGTATTTAGTAAGATTAAAATCTTATTCAATCTTAAGGGACATAATACCATATTTCTTAAACAATACAACTCTTTAATAAGCAGTATGTTCAATTAATAGCAGGCTTTCGCCAAATTAAGAGCAAAGCTAGTGTTACAAACTTTATTTAGACCATAACTCTGGAAATACTCAACCAATTTTGATGATCTAAATGGCTACCAAAAGCCCTTAAGAAGACCCTTTAAACAATACCAAAAACATCTCAAAGCAATCAGTATTCACTGAGTTACTAGCAGATCAGTTGACAATTACCAAGTTACTAGACACTAAATCACTGATATCTCAGGAACTGCTTGGCATAATCATTTGCTTCAATGACCATTGTGAAGCTCTTTTCAATGCACTTTTTTTGGTTATAAATAGATCTCAAGGCAATAAGATCCCATAGAGATACAAGGTTCTCAATGTTTGTATATAGCATTGATCTTTATCTATAAATTATCATCTGTCCTTGAATAGAACAAAGGACTGCCCTAAGATGGTTAGTTTATCTCTATTTTAAGAACAATAGTACTCCTATATATAGAACAATAGGTAGTGATCATATAGTAGGCTGTTCTAGTACATAGACCACTACAATCATGTATTTAAGGACTGTATATCTGAGGATAAATCTCAAACTTAACAATATCTTTTGTTGCTTATCTAACTTTGATTTTTTGAGCCCTTTGATTATCAAATCACTCAATCGCAAATCAGTAAGTGGCCATTTGTAATATTATCTACTTTTTCTTTTTGCATTTTAATTTCTCAGGGATTGATTATTATATCTAAGAATTCTATCTCTTTTACTTTCCATTAATACTTTTCTGGTTTGACAAACAGGTCATTCTTTTCCAGCTTGTTTAATACTTCCTCCACTAATTCATTGTATCTTTCCTCTATATCTGTTACAACTATAATGTCATCAATGAATGTTGCTATATTCCCTTGATTGATTATATTGTAGAACAGGTCATTTATTATAGTTTAAAAAAAAGTAAAGGAGTTTATTAATCTAAAGTACATGACTATTAGTTCATAGGCCCCAATATACATTGTAAATACTACCTTCTATTTGTTATCCTCCTTGATTCTTATATTGTTGTACTCCTATCTAAGGTCCAGTTTTGTAAACACTTTTCTCTTGTCTACTCTATCCAGAATATCTACAATCAAGAGTAATAGGTACCTGTTTTTTACTATCCATTGATTAACATAGTGGTAATCCTGTACTATTCTCCTTTTGCTATCTTTCTTTGCTATAAAGTGTACTAGTAAAGTATGTGGCGACTTTGATGGCTGAATGTACCCTTTTTGCAGTTAATCCTCCACAAATGCTTGTATCTCCTTTCTTTTCTCTCTTGATAAGGAGTATACCTTTTCTTTTCTTAGCACAAACCCTTTCTTTAGTTCTATTACATAGTCCCATAGTTTTCTTGTAGGCATTCTCTTTAACTCCTCCTTTCCAAATACTTTCTTTTACTTTCAGAATCTCCTAGACACTAGTTCTTCCACTGTTTTCCCTTCCACTATCTTCTTCACTTGCTTCTTCTTCTGCATTTCTTGCTTTCTATTTCTATATATAGGTGGATACTGCATCATTTTTACTTTCTCTTTCTTCTAGTCAATCTCTGGGTTGTAGGTAGCTAACCAGGGTATATCCAATATTACCTCTGTTTTTCCCAGATTGCATATATCTATTCATGCTCCCTTAATATGTCCTTTGAAGAACATATTGCACTCCACCTGATAAGTAATTGCTTCTTCTATATTTACTGTCTTATCTATGTTTTGTACTAACAGGGGATTCTTTAGTCTCTCTAGCTTAAATCTCTTTTCTTTTGCAAACTTTGTGTCTATAAATAGACATATTGTCCTGCTATCCAACAATGCTTTTACTGTTATCTCTTCATGATTTTCTAGTTTTTCCAACCCTACTTTTATCCATACTTCTCTTAGTGGCTGCAGTATATGCTATATATCTCTTACTCTCTTAGTATTGCCTTGACAAGAAACTTTATTTCCCAGCTCTGGGAACAATACACTGTATATATTTGAGGAGGCCAACCAGGAGCTTACTGTCCTCTATTGTCTTTTGCCAACTCTTGTAGTGTTTTTACTATTCTTTTCTTTCTTTTCTTTATTTGCCAACAGTTTTTGGCTATATAACCCTATTTTCTATGTACATAGTACATCCTATCTCTCCTTCTTCTCTTCTTAACATCCATTGTATTGGGGTCTCTTTCTAGTCTCTGTCCCCCTTTGTAGCAACTTAGTCTGAGATGACTTAGTCATACTTCAAGTCTAAGTTGACAAGGAGAACTTAATGGAGTTTCTATTAGATTCTGTACACTACTTATATAACTACTACATGGTCTGTGCACTACTTTCCCACACTTATCATATAACTCTATCATATAACATAACTCTGTAACATTCTGACATATAACTATAATGTATGACATTTGTCATATAACACTTTCCCATACTCTTTCCTTGTATAATAAGTCCAGATAAGAAAAGTAAAATAAAGTAAATAATGACTTAGCCATTTTACCAAGTTATAATATCACTCCTCTCTCAAGGTTCCTTGTCCCCAGAATTTTTCACAATTTGTTATATGGGTCTCTAATATTTTACATTTCATTGTCATCTTCTTCTGTCTATTCTCTAAGTCCTGAGTTTTCCTGGTGTTACACTGCCAATGAATTTTCTGTAGATTTATAACATAGGATATACTTTATACTCCTGGATTCAGTATTTGAGTTTACTCTAAAAGCCCCCTACAAGTCCTTAGCCATACAAGGGGACCTTTAGAAAGGCCCTTTTTACTGCACAATAACCAAATTGTCATTTATCAATTAGTACACACTTCAAGAGATAAACATGACAGGCTAGCATCAGATTGATTAGAGGTAGACTGTTTAGAAGTTACTCTCTAGGACTCAGAAACTTTGGTTATATTCTGGAATGCTATATACTTTGAATCTAAAACAGACTTAGATGAGTATGAAGTCTAGATGATTAATCAACAAGTCTAGCAATAGACTCTGATTGCCTCAGCATAAGCTCAGCCAAAGAGTACAATGTTGTGCTAGATCAACACATGAGCTGGGACACTTGCATATATTAAAGCCAGTTTCTAGATTGAATTCAGAATAGAAAACAGCTGGGTAGGAAGTTATAAGGGGATGTTTAGAGGTAGTAGTATAGAGATGGAGCAGAGGCACATAGTAGTGATAGGTTGATATGCCACTTTAGAAGAAAAAGTTAGGAAAGTCTATATGGCAAGGTTGTATAAAAGAGTAGTTGTTATAACTTAACAAAACAGCTAAGTTATTATTTTATTTTACTTTCTTTTTCTTTTCTTTTCTTTTCTTATTTGGACTTATTACACAAGAAAGGAGTGTGGGAAAGTGTCATATGACAATGTTACATGTCACAGTCACATGTCAGGATGTCACATGATAAGTATAGAAAAGTAGTATACAGACCATATTGTAGTAGTTGTATAAGTAGTGTATAGAATCAAATAGGAACTCTATTGAGTTCTCCTTGTCAACTTAGACTTGGAGTGTAATTAATGTGATTAAGTTATCTCAGGCTAAGTCACTATACCAGAACTCAATTCTACATCTAGAGCACCATTTGTCTTGGACCTTGCTCATCTTAACTTTTATAATCTTTTCAACCATTGACCAGTAGTCATTACAATCACTAGTCACCTTCATATATAGCCAGTATCACAAATGGCCACTTACTGATTTGTAAGTTGATGATTTAATAATCAAAAGACTCAAAAAAGCAAAGTTTAGATAGTAGCAAAAGATATTGTTAAGTCTAAGGTTTATCCTCAGACATACAGTTCTTAAATACATAATTGTAGTGGTCTGTGTACCAGGATAGCCTACCATATAATCACTACCTATTGTTCTACATATAGGAGTACTATTGTTCTTGAAATAGAGATAATCTAACCATCTTAGGGCAGTTCTTTGTTCTATTCAAGAATAGATGATAATCTATAGATAAAGATTAGTGTTATGTACAAATATTGAGGACCTTGTATCTCTATGGGATCTTATTGCCTTGAGATCTATTTATAGCTGAAAGAAGCACATTGAAGAGAGCTCCATGATGGTTATTGAAGCAAATGATTATGTCAAGTGGTTCCTGAGATATCAGCAATTTAGTGTCTGGTAACTTGATGATTGCCAACTGATCTGCTGATAACTTGGTGAATACTGATTTCTTTGAGATGTTTTTGGTACCATTCAAAAGGTCTTCTTAAAAGCTATCAGTGACCATTTATATTGTCAAAATTGGTCAAGTATTCCCAGAGTTATAGTCTGAATGAAGTTTGTGACAGCTAGGTCCTTGGCTTAAGGGAACTTGATAGTCAGTTAGGGACTATTAGTGGAAGCACAGTACCAAGCTCAGGTATTGTATCTAAGACCTGACCTTATAATTAAGTAGTGCTTAGTAGTTTACTTGTACTCTTTTCACTTTATAAACCTTATGCTGAAGTCCTATTGTGGGCTGTACATGCAGAGGAGTAATGCCACATCCTTAGGAAGATAATTAGATTAGAGATCCTCTCCTTGGGGTGATAGTATAACCATAGTATTAGGGCAGTAGTAAGTAAGACAGTAGGTGTCTAGCTGGGTGAAGATCTTGCACCCCAGTAGACATAACATTAGTGAGATCATTTCCTATTCTGACTTCTCTAGAGATATAGCACTATGTCTCTAGATCAATACAACTGTTATGAGAGCCCCAAAAAGGAAATAGGTTCCCATGCATTCAAGTACTTAACTATACAAAGAGATTAAGATATAAATAGCATGGGAACTTAGGTAATTAGATTATGTGACAAGGTCAAGTGATCATAGAATGTTCTGGAAAAATATGTGACCATAGACTAATAGTAGTACAGCCACTGTAAGAATAGTATAAGTAGTAGTCTGATCCAATAAAGAACTCCATTGAGTTCTTCTTGAACATCCATCTAGGGTGATCACTGGAAACATTCATTGTCTATCAATAACATAAGAACTCAATCCCCATTATTGACCCTATACCTCATAGCCTCAACATCCTTATTTCCACTTACTCTTTCATTGTCCTTGCTAATAAGTACAGTGCTCGAAGGCATCTTGGATAGTGGGCCCTAGCTATAAAGGGGACTTCACTGTCAGTTAGGGACAGTGGATAGACAGCCTAAACAAAGCTTGTGTCTTTGCCCGAGACCTGACCTCTATATCAAGTGGGCTTGTAACTAGTTTTTTACTATCAGCTCTGTGCTACCAATCTATTGTAACTGGTCTACACAGGGGAACAATGGCAACCTCTTAAAGACCCATCTAGCTTAGGGATTCTCTTCTTAGAGATAGTACTGTTTCACTCTTCTTAGTCAGTAGTCAGTTATAAGTACAGATGAAAAAGATCATTCATTCTCCTATGAGAAATCATCACCATTACTATCATCATCATTGCCATTGCCATTGCCATTGCATATGTCTTGCCAACAACAACAGCAACAGGAAGAACCCCCTTTGGTACCTGCTCTTTACCAAACCAGAGAGGAGCAACTTCTCACCATGATTGCAACCCTGCAGTAGCAGGTTAACACCATGCTCCTTCAGCAACAGGAGAGCAGAGTGGAGGTTGCAAAACCCCAAGTTTTCAGTGGAAAGATGGAGGAGGTGAGCGTGTTTGTTAATATAGCTTGCCTATACATTAGAATGAAGATAATGGAAGAGGTAGCAACAACCCAGGTGGCCTGGGTATTGTCATATGTACAGGGAGGAATAGCAGAGACATAGAAAGATAACTTACTGAACAAGCTGGCCAAGGGAGAATCAGAAGTGGAATCAGTGAAACAGCTGTTTACAAAAATGAGGAATGACTTTGGAGAGACATCAGAGGAAAAGAAGAAAATAGAACAGCTGAGAACAATCAAGCAGGAAGGGAGGACCTGCAACAAGTATATATAGGAATTCAAAAAAGTCACCAGAGGGAGCAACTATAAGGGAAGACCCCTCATCGAAGAATTTAAAAGAGGATTAAATGGGAGTGTTAGAAGGAAGTTGGCAGAAGCAGAAGAGCCACTGACCACCATTGAAGAGTGGCAAGAAAGAGTAGTAAGGTTAAATAGAAATCAAAGACAAAGCAGAATGGAAGAAAAGATGTTGGGGAGAATTTGGCATGTCCAGAAGGAAATACGCAGTCTAGAGGAGACTATGGAGGAGGATCATATGGGGAAAGCAGAAGGCAAATAACATAGAGAATAGGAGGAGGGTACAGAGGAGGAGAAGGAGGAGGAGGAAATACATTTAATAGAGGGGGAACTCAAATGGGTCCAAGAAGAGACCCAAATACAATGGATATAGAAAGGGAAAGAGAAGGGGACAGGACATGCTATATGTGTGGGAAGTGGGGCCATATGGCCAAAAATTGTTGGGAAAGGCATAAAGGAAGGGTAGTGGAAATGCTACAGGAGTCGGCAAAAGAAAATCATGTATTTAAGAACTGTATGTTTAAGGATAAATCTCAGACTTAACAACATCTTTTGCTGCTTGTCTAACTTTGCTTTTTTGAATACTTTGATTATCAAATCAAGCAATCACAAATCAGTAAGTGGCTATTTGTGATAGTTTATTAAGTCTACTGTTTTCTGTCCCTATTGTCTCTGCAAAGGACATGGGGTTGTGTTCATTCCAGATGTAGGTCCAGAGGGCTATAAGGGAGTCTTTTTGTCTCTGTTACAGGACAAGATGACTTTCCTGAGGGTGTCTCTGTTTCTATTACAGGACAGATGACTGACTAAGGGCTTAGAGTAGGTTTCTGTCAAGGACCTATCTTTATAGAGGAGTCTCTGTTTCTGTTACAGAACAGATGACTCACTGAGGGCTCAGAGTGGGTTTCTGTCAAGGACCTATCTCTATAGTAGGCTAGATCCCAGGTGTAAAGGGAAAGGTCTTTCTCTCAAACTATTAAGAGCAGGCTAGCTTGTGTATCATAGCTAGTCCTGAAAAACTTTGGATTTGTGTAAACATTTCCAAAAAACCCTTGCAGGTGGCTGGAACCACTCTGAGATCCCTATTCCTCCTCCATGAGCCAGTGTGAGAAACTGGACATGACGTTGAACTCTCCCCTCAAGATAGAACCTACATTGTTGGAAGAACACTTTTAGTATAGTTATAGTATAGTTTCTGCCCACTATACTTCATCTGCTGAACTAGGGATGTTGTACTCACTTTTGCCCCCAAGCTATGCCTGCCATCAGAAACACCAAGACTCTTGCTGAATGCCTCTTACTGAAAAAGGAGAGTGCAACAAAGAAGTCATTGCTAGAAAGAATAGAAATGGAACCTACTCTATCTACCAAACTCTATAATAGACTTGTTGAAGCAGACCTTTGCTGGCACAAAGTAGATGATTTCTACTTTGCATCCTGCTCCCCAGAATTACATTTTCACAAAACCAAGAAGTTATTATGCATAAAGGAGTACAAAGAACTTCTAGAACCTACCTTGGATCATATATTACCATTTTTTACTAAAATGAGTAAAAACAAGACCTGGGCTGAGGATCCACAGTATGACTCACTGTAGAAATAGTTCAATCAACTGCAGGATATAATTATAGAGCTCAACAAAATTGGTTACAAGCTTACAGCTAAGGAGTAGAGAATGCTAAAAGGTACTTGTAAGTGTCTAAAGGATGTAGATCTTTTTAAACCAGCTACTAGAGTACTAGAGATTTGTAAAGCTCTTCTAGAGCTCAATATCACTATTCCATAGACATAATATTATTAGAATGGTATTCAGTATAACATAATAGTATTAAGAGGCTAAATTTGGGTGTTTTTTCCTTTTACCCCCTTGAAAACATACTCAAGAACTGTAATTAATTACTTAAATAGATATATTGACTTTCAACAACTTTACCACTACTGTTTCCTTTTCTGATTTCAGTGCTGAGAATTGGAATGTGCTTGTCAAAGATGGCATAAGCACTAAGCACATGTCCTGGGATGAAACTAAGATACAAATGCTGCAAAATGTGCATCAAGGAACTTCTCTCCTTCTCAAGAACTACATTGACCAGGTGCTCAATAGAGCAATCAACCATTATAATAGTGCCTTGACCACTGCATACAACAGGATTGCAACTTTGGAGACAGAAGTTATCTGTCTTCAGAGAGAGCTGACAAGGCTCTCTAGAGGAAATATCACCTCTAAAACCAAGGTACCAGAGCCACCAACATTTGTAGGCTCTGAAAATAAGATGCATCTGCATAATTGGTTGAGCTAGATTACTCTCTATTGTTCAGCATCTAGTATTATATCAGATGATCAGAAAATCATATGTGCTTTCACCTGTTTACGTGCTCCTGCCAGCACATATATGAAATCATACTATAACAAGGTCCAGGCAGGATTAAGTATTGGTTCTTGGGGCAACTTTGCCCAAGAACTCAAAAATATTTATGGACAACGAGATGACAAGAAGAGAGCAAAGAAGGAATTAATGGCACTTTAGGTCAACAAGGACCTAGCAAGAAAGAACTTTGTCAAGTATGCAGAATGATACAGGACATTGGCAAGAATTGTCAACTATAGTGATGAAGTTTACATCAACAAAATGAAGAAGGTCATTTCTGATGAGCTGTGAAATATGCTTGTCATCTATGAAATTATAAATCAGTTTCCAAAAACATGGGATGACTACCTTAGATTGTTGATGCAAGCATATAAGGCCTTACATCCGGACAAGGCCCAGGGCACAATATTTGGTCTAGAGGCAATTGGAGAGAAGAGTGGAGGAAAGAAGGACCCGGATGCAATAGAAATAGATGAGATTCAGAGAAAGGAAGGGAAGAGCTTGTGATACTGTCAGGTATGTACTGAAAAAGGCTTTAAGAATAAGTCAAAGACACACAATACAGTAGACTGTTATGATAAGCCTGGTAATGAGGACAAGCATCCTTATAAGACCTCTTCCCAGAAACCATCTCCACTGGGTCCAAGCAAGAATAAAAATCAGTCATTTAGAGCATAGCTGATGAAGATGTTAGAGAAAGACAGTGACAATCTAGATTCCCCTCCTGAGGATGTCAAAATTAATAGCATGTCAATTGAGGAAATCCCTGATCCTGTTCTCCCAAGTGGGAAGGGAAAGGGGACACCCAAATTGGATTTTCCCTTGGGACTGTAGAGTATAATGTCTGTAATCTATAGTTAGAGGAAAGTGTACTCTCTATTAGCTCACAAAAGTCGGAAGTAGTACTGGAATCTTGTAATAATATAGTGCACAACAAGACTACTTCCTTTAAAATTCCAGTTACACTTTGGGTATATGGAAAGAAAGTACAGACTGAGGCTTTAGTTGATTTGGAAGCCACCACGAACTTTGTCAACAGAGTTATTGTGGAAAATAATAACCTGGTAACTTATAAACTGGCAAATCTATATTGTGTAATCAATGCGGATGGCACTCCCAACAAGGCAGGATATATAACTGAGTATGTCTGAGCTTATGTAGAAATTGGATCACACAGGATGATCTAGCACCTCTTTGTCACCAACTTAGGAAATAAAGAGATAATGATTGGGTATTCATACTTGTATAAGCATAATCCAAATATTGATTGGCAAAAAGGTCAATGGGAGTTTACTAGGTGTCTGGATATATATGCTAGTAAAGCCTATAAAATATGAAATATAGAAGCAGAAGCTAATGAACTTCATCTTGAACTGGATGTCAGTGGATCTCTCTCATTGGACGACATAGGAGATGAGGACCTTGACAACCATATTCTTAGCTGGGCAGACACAACTAACCTAGACAGTCATCAGCAGATGATGATGATTGCAGCTATACTCAATAATCAAGACCAATATGGAGACTCAGATTACGAAGACACAAAGACCTGGAAGGCTCATATACCAGAATGGCTACATGAGTATGGGAATGTGTTTTCAAAGAATAAGTCAGAGAGAATGCCAATACGGAAACTGTATGACCATGCAATTGACTTTGTAGAAGGTGCAATGCTTCCCAAACTAGCCAAGGTCTATCTGCTCTCTCTAGCAGAAAAAAACTCTCTTGATATATGGATCAATGAGGAACTCAGAAAGGGATATATCCAACCATCTACTAGCCCAATAGCAACTCTATTCTTCTTTGTAAAGAAGCATGATAGAAACTTACGACTTGTCATGGACTATAGAGCTCTTAATGGAATTACCATCAAAAACTGCTATCCAATCCCTAGAATAGCCAACTTGATTGAATCACTCAGCAAAGCCTCAATCTTTACCAAAATTGACTTGAGGTGGGGATACAACAATATTTGCATCAAAGAAGGGGATAAATAGAAAACAGCATTTATTACAAGGTGAGGTCTTTTTGAGGCAACTGTCATGTATTTTGGTTTTTCCAATGCACCAGCAACCTTCCAAAGTATGATGAATGATATATTGGGAGACTTGATTTGCATACAACTAGTAAT
>Ga0153935_1000199_pt1 | contig 13770 bp, 11 predicted proteins | sample TSNJ019MetaG_FD_104677 | JGI IMG/M metagenome (GOLD analysis project Ga0153935, IMG submission 104677) | Attine ant fungus gardens microbial communities from New Jersey, USA - TSNJ019 MetaG | ecosystem: Host-associated > Fungi > Mycelium > Unclassified | place: USA: New Jersey, Wharton State... | reverse complement strand
TTGTAAATCGAAATCCCCTTTCCTTTTATCTCTATCAACATTGCTGATTCGTGTTTTATTCAGGTGTCGCGGTTGATACTCAATTTATTGGAGGCAAATTGCCCTTTAGATGAAAGCATCTATTCCAACACATCGGAAAACTTTTCGTTCCACCATACAGAATCTGATAGGGATACTGAAGCAAATACTTCGCGCGGTGCTGAAAGAGAAACCTCCCTTGGTGAAGAAATATAGGAAGAAAGATGATGGATAGGACATTCAGCGTTGTCAACTCAGTGTATGATGTTGAATATTGTTGGATATTGATGGAAGATTAATCATTGCTTTTGTCTATTCATCTTCTACCACATGATCAACAAGTTGTGATGAGCGGTCAAAACCAAGAACAGATGGGGATCAGACGAGGTGCACGACAAGGTGCACAAAGTGATTCTGGATCACGATGAATCGAACCGAATACCTAAGCAGTAAGGAAAAATGAAGACATCAAGGATACATCATAACCTCTAGAAATGCACTCTACATCATGCTAGTGGTGTACTGCGCTAGCTTCAACAACAGAGTCAGCCCAAATTAGTCAGGCTATGACTGGTGCATGATAGGGAGAATGTAGGGAGGAGGTAGCTCTGGAATCACCTGTCCTGCATCTCTGTGTTGACATACGAGCTCGTTTTCCCTTGAAACTATTGGCTCATTACCCTGTACTACTTCATTATGAGATGATATATGTTGTCTAGAGCATCCAGGCTGATCAAAACTCTGGAGCTCCGACGAAATCACTGGCATGACTTCTTGACCTTGAGAACAGCAGGCAGATGCAGCTAGAGGACTAACAGAGCTAGACTGGCCGTGCGAATAAGTGTCACTGACAGGGAATTTAGCGGAGCCCATTCTGAATGATTGTGGGATGGTCTTGGATTTTCCAGGAGAGGGCGTAGTAATAGCGCTTGATAGAGGGAAGACCTGAACTGGCCAAACTGACGAAGTCCAATGCCTAAATCTGGTCTCCCGAATTTACCCATTCTTCTTCCTGTGCAAGTGATACCACGTTGTGGCTACTATCGATAAGAATGAGACTGACAAGACTACGACTCCGATTATTATTGAAGTGCGACGTCTCAATCTTTGAGCTCCCCACCGTGCGGCTTCTTGTTGATTTAGGGTTTTTTGATCGAAGGATGTCGTACTAAGACCTGGACAGGTGATATTTGTTGAGCCTGGTAATATGAATAACTGATTTGACATCCATTCGATGGACATGTCAACAGTGCTGATTGACTAGTGCGAGAAGAATCTGTAAGGTTTGATGATACATGACAGGAGAAGATGTCTCATCAGAATCTATTCAAGGTACTTATGAGAAGCCTTGGTCAATAAGCCTTATTTTGTACTGTTCAACTTGTCTAGCTTAGTTTTGAATGCCCATTTGTAATCTACAACTTTGCACCTTATAGGCCTTGAAATAATTTTGCCTGACAAATTGCTCAAGCTCTTCAGCACATGCCCGTTTCCAATGGATTACATCGGGTCTTGACATCACTTCTTGATAGCTGATGGGATCAGTCATCATGGGGTCCGAATTTTCAGGCTTATTCCTGGAAGTTTCCGACACAGGTAAGAAGTGGCCGAGAAGTAGGGAGCATCATTGGAGTCCGTCTAGCTCGCTTCGGTCGGCGGAGCTCATTAGGTACGTCATCTTGTATCTCCTCATCTGACTTCGACTTCCCCGAGTGTGTTTTCGCCAAAAGTGAGTTGATATCACCCGAATAAAATATAGAGCCAAATACAAGCCTATTATTACCATCAAATCTATTGGATTTGAGAATATATGCAAAGTATGATAGCAAAATATGATAATTTCCTCGATACATCACTTGACATTAATCCTGAGTACATCGCTCGATAGATATATATGAAAGAGGTTGAAACACTCCTCGCTTGATCGTCGGTTAAATGACAACAAGGTTGACTGGTGAAGAGAGAGAAAAGGGTGTGTAGCCTGTAATAGAATACGAGCGTTACGGTATCTCGTAGACGACTGAGGGAGGAGTATCGTCCTTAAGTAAAGTGTACAAAAGAAGAGTACCATAGCAGTGAGGACGAAAGAGTAATGGTAGTCCAACTTTTTCAGTACCTCACCAGTCTTGCCATGACGTCACATTGAATGCGGATGTCCCTCTCTAATAGCCTGCAACCAAAAAGTGTCCCGAGTCTACAATATTCTTTGTTCCTTTCGTGGATCCCTTGCCAACAGTATGGGCAGGAAATGTCTTCTTCAATCTACAATACATTCTCATCCCCATAGATTGGTGCTCAACCTATCTCTCAGCAAAATTGAGTTATGATCCTACCATGATAGCAACTGTAAAATCAATGTCGCTTGACTTCTGGATATCAAAGGAGATAGTGCGAGTATGTGAGCTTATGGGTGACAGTGACAGTGTAAATACAGTCATTTCCGTCTATACAATCATCTCCATCCGCTCATTTGTATTCCCTATGGAAAATTGATTTTCATATACCACGCTCTGAGACCTGACGAGAAAGAAGTCCCATTTTCTATATCATCAGCTGTAGCTGCTCCTCTCGACCCTGGTGACACGTGTACACTAATTCTAATTTTGGCACCGAATACACCCCTGTTTCTTGTGTTCTCTCATCCCTGTCTTGTGCCTGAAAAATACCATATAGAAACAGAGTGAAGCACATCTCAGCCTAATGCACCTCCGTTTTCCATGTCCTCTCGTCTTCATCTTCTGCCTGATTAAAATATCTAAGTGATAAACATGAACAGAGTGAAGTACGCTTGAGATGAGTCTGGTTTTTATATGTATAAATTTCCGGAAGTGTTGGGATCACCTGTAAAACGAGTGGATATATATATGCGGGGAACGGCACAACGCAGTCAGTATAACGGGTAGTGACTTCAACGAAGCAGGGAGAAATTGTGGGGTAGATGTACGAACCATAGAGACGCATAATTTGGTTTAGAGCATCTGAAAGGCCGAGCACAGCTTTCAAAACCCGCGATGCCATACTTCCTGGGATGGACTATGTACTGAAAAAAAACTGGACGACATGTCATAGGTTCTCAGAAAAGACAGAAACCTAACTAAATTACGGACAAAATTCCCTCCAGGATCTGTCTTGTTTTTGACTTGTGCCACATAAATGGCGTTAAAGAGCGCACTGGACAGTTCAAATGACGATCTGGACATTGTAAAAGACAATAGATCAGCAAAATCACTGCCACTGATAACTGGTACTTTGTTTAGCCATGTTAATCCCAAATACAGAACTCATCACATGACGGTCTTTTTCTTGTATCCGACATTTCTATTCCGCAACACATGACTCCGTCAGACTTTAGCTGGCACGCATTCCGTGGTCCACGCGTAGTCCACACGTGCTCGTAACCGCAGGAACACGAGACCGCTAATGATGTTATGCCTGAGGGCCTTCTTTTAGTTTCGGAGAGCTCCCTAATCAAGAATGCCCATTCGAGGCATGACCGGGTCCGAATATGCTAACGGGTCTCAAGTCGTTGATCTGCTCGCTGCCCCACCACTTGTCTCCGAAAGTCGCATCAGGTCCTGGCTTGCAATGTGTTATTCGGGTGTGCATCGGAATCGGACGCTTCAGGTGAGCTCCTATACCACAAGCCGCTCCTTCTGTCCCTTCCTCGCTCGACTGGTCCAGACACCTTATTAACCCTCTGCTAATGACTTTTACCATCATGGGCTTAGGTTCAGCTGTAAACAAGACACAGACTTTCCATTCGGACCTTTTGCCTTGTTATCAATGCTTCCAGCCTTAAAGGGAAACGAAGCCAGCATCCTCGCCGCGCTCAACCTCCCAGTTTTTGTGCCAACATTGCCACCGCCTTTGCTCAGCAAAACGTTAAACCCAAAAGCGAATTTCAAAGTCCGTACTAGAATTCGTTTCTGATCAAGCCAAGTCCTTCATCCTACGTCTCGCCGCCCTCAATTCACTCCATCGTCTCACCACCCAGGAGGCCTTACGTGATCCTTGGCCTACCCCTACCACCACCACCGACTTGCCATCCCACGTCGATCTCTACCCCACCCTCAGACAAAATTGGACTCCCAGAGCGGCACCAGGGCCGCCAACAGGTCAAGCTACTTTCTGCTACTGCGAGTCGCTCGAGCACACAAAGAGGTGGAGGATGGAACAATCAAGATCCGTGTCGTCACTCAAGCACTGTAGAAGGAGGAAGGGGAGGTCTTTTGAATCTGCTCATCGAGAACCGCTTGCTTGGACAAAGGTGGTCGGAAAATTAGATGATTTTCTGATGTTTCTTCAACTAAAGTAGAATATGTGATTATTGTCATATTACACTTTGAAAAATTCAATCACTGGAGGGTAACTAGGACATAAAATAGTTCTAAAATCAAGAATGTACTGTTCACTTAGGTAACATGAGACGGCGATAGAGGGTAGCAAACACAGGAATTACCGAGAAACCAACGACATATTGCCAAATCAAGGGGAAAAGATAGACCATCTAGTTTCCTAGAGTGCTGTCTTCGGAAAGTCATATTTACCTCCATAAACTTTCTACCCTTAACAACCTCCATCACATTTTTGTAGCAGGCCAGTATAATGATCGTTACCAAGGAACCGACGAAAGAACACCAGCCTTGATTTGCAAAAATACAAGCCGACATAGTGCTGCGCTTGCGAAGGTTTGCCAGATCAGAGTTGATAATGGCAGACATCGGATGGTCACCACCAATGCCGATTCCCGACAAAAATACTGAATATGGCAAGATAAATAGGCGATCCCCCTGGATAGATGGAACCAGCGGGTGTCGTTATTGAAAGAATCGTGGCCAGGATGATAAACATCAATTGCTGGCCACCTGTAGAGCATAGTATCAGGCGTATATGGCTGAAATGGAATGAAATGTACAAACTGCCTTCTGTCCGAGAGCACCCCGAAAAGGCGAATTATCAGTGAAGGCAGAAAGCGCTCAAGAAGTAGATGCTCACAGAAGCCGAATGGATTAATGGCACTACTGATGTTGGCATCAGCCTTCGTGAGGCCAAAAGGAAGTGATGCTCCACCGTAAAGTCGACACTGGTGCATTGTTGCCACGGGCTGTTGAAGACAATAAGGATGATTTGATAACGAGAGATAACCAACTAACGTACATTTATGATGGATAGATCCTAGATATCAGCATCGGCAAACAAGAATCTGGAGACTTGGAAAGCACCTTATAACCTCTCCTTTTCTCGGGCAGCTGCTGTGCAATATTGTATTCGCATCCTCCTCACGATCATGGCTATTGAAATGAGCAACACGCTCTCTAGTATTAGGCGCCATGATCAGGACAATGATGATTTCTGTACGCGAGTGATTGAGGCCTACTCAAGAATGAATCAAAAATCGGATGATTGACAAGTGCTTTGAGAAAAGATACCTCATTCATAAAATCATACCCCGCACACGTAGAGAGGGTGTTATGAAAATGATCATGGCCACTGTGTGACGAACTTTGGCCATTGGCCGGGCATATTCTGAAACCAATGTACAGCAATGAGCTAGAGGACTTGAAGCTACTCGGCAATTCATCAACCAGTTTCCTCCTGAAGCCGCAAGATGAGAGAGATTTGTAAGGCTAGACTGAATGATTGACACGCGATCAGAATTATCAAAACACTTTTTCAGCCGAACTGACAGTGATATGAGGCAAGAAGGATGGGATGAAAGAAGGCGATATTATCAAGACAATGGTGAATGTTGGTATTGTGATCATTGTGTTTGTATATTAACGCAGGAATATGACGTCTACAGGACTTTTCTATGGTAATTTATGAATAGATTTATAGTGAAATCGTTAAAGTATGCGACTATACGTTCTGAAATTCTACTCAAGTAGCTTCCCCACCCATTTCCCCCTTTCCTCAAGTTCTTTCAACCACTCTTGGTCAACGCATTTGGCCCACTCGGTGCCGAACTTGAACTTAGAGAAGTTCACCTTCGTTGGCCGCCCCCCAATCGTTCTCACTTGAGACGGGCATAGAACTTCCCTGTTCTCGAGTGGGACCCAAAATAGTAGCTCATTATCCTGACCCATCATCCATCCATCCTCCTGGACACGCTCATATTCATGAGGAGCATTTCGGTGCTTAGCTGCGATGTCTGCTATGTCGTAGATTCTGGTTGGATGACGGGACATCAACTTGGTTCCGTCTTGAATAAACGCCATGGGCCATCCTGAGTCCCAACGCTGAGCATACAAATGGCCTGTGTGGACGTCGAAAAGAGTTGTGGTTCCTGTTCTCTCGTCTCGAAGAGCGATGAGCCGATCACCATAGGATATGCCATTTAGGGCAGGTGATAGGGCAATCGCTATCACGTCGAACATTGTGGTGAGCTTGCGACAGAGTTGACCAGTTCGAGTATCCCAGACTCGGACATCATTATCCTTGGGAGAACGACATGCGAAGAACTTCCCGTCAGGTGAGTATGCCATCCAAGACCCGCCAAGGTGCGCTTCATCAGCAAAATGGAAAGGATCAAACTGGGCAGTGTCGTGATTCCACGAATAACATGAGGTGGGCCTGAGAATGATGACGGTCAAGCCATCGGGTGCCAGAAAGATATCCGAGTCTTTGTCCATATTGATGTCGAGAGAAAATGTACATTCAGTGTGATCCTTCACTTTCCAAACCTGGAGTAAACCTGAGATCTCATCGAAGAATGGCTTGGCACATATAACCAGGTCATTACATGTTTGGAAGGCAGCTTCCTTATTGTAGACACTCCTTCCTGGACAGGGGTCAAATGAGAGGCGATTCTTCGGGTGATTTATATCGCGTATAATGACGGGAGAACCGGACCAAACGGCTATCCGATTGTCATCTGAAGAAAATGCGACCGCATATCCGTCCTCAACATCCCTAGGTCCTACAAGCTCCCAGGTAGCTGTATCCCGCAGTTCGATGTAGGTAGCTGCACCACTTAGTCCGATGTGGGTAGATTGCTGTGATCCTATAGCCACCGTCTTTCCAGAGGGCGAGAGTGCAATGATTCGTTGTCCATCTGTATCATCTTGAGTGATAGGTTCGTTGCTTCTCAAATCCTCCAAGTCCAACATTCTCACACTTCCATCACCACTTCCCACCAAAAGCCTGTGGCCATCGCGCGATGGACAAATACTGGTTATCCGCCGAACTGTCAGGGGCTCTGTTTTAAAGATTATATTTGAGCCGGTTGTTGATACCTCCCATATCTCCACTGTCTCATCTCGTGGTACGAATATGCGATTGATGTGGGATGAATGAATAACAGCTAAAAGAATATTTTTGACATCAAGATCAAAGGACACCATCTCTTGTGTATCCAGTCTCCGAAGATATTTGCGGAACAACGTCCTAAATGCAGCTGTTAAATAATAGTTGGTTGGCGAAAAATGGAGTGATGAAAGGTCATCAGAGGGATGCAAAAATTGGTGAGTGATCTTGCCATCCTCCAAATTCCATAACTCAACAATACTCTCAGACTGCCTTTCTGCAGCCAGATATTTCCCATTAGGAGAGAATTGGGCGACAGTAATACCATTCATCTCGAACAGCCGGTGGGATATACCATTCCCAATATCCCACAACTTGACCATGATGCGAGTTGGACGACGTTGGTGCACTGAGGGCATTTTCCGAATTGAAGATCCATCTTCATCTATCCAATGCATTGACGCAATTTTTCCCTCATTACAGCCACTGTGAATGAACACGAAATCGAAGCCCTCAATTTGAAACACCTCCTCCCCCTTTTCAATGTTCCAGACTATTGCAGGGCAAGATAACGTCTTGTAATAACAGTATTTGACCAGTATAAGGTTCCCATCAGGATTGAAACAGGCATCAGCTCGATCCAACAAGCGAGAAAAATCTGGGTTTCTCAGCTTGAATGGGCCTGAAATACAATGACCCGTTTCAGAGTCGCAGACATACATAGTTGCATGTGCTGATATGGAAGCGAAGGTCTTTTCGTCCGGTGACAAGACAATGCAATTCACCTCATCCTTGTGGTGCTCAGCAACAAAGACCGTCATTGGCCATTGAGAAGGCCTGCCATCACTGATGGTAAGAGTGTTTGGGAACCTTGGGCGGAATTTTTCGGCAACGAGGGAGTGTGTGGGTGCAAACGGAAGGGCTGATAGATAGATTTGAGGAGCGCTTCCAGAAATAGGAATGATAAATGCTGAAATGAATCGGAGGGCATCACGGATATACGATATCAGCTCCTTCTTGGGGTCAATTGTCTAGCCGACAAACCTCAAAATTGTATCGTAGAAAACAAACTCAGGACATACCACCAGTGCAGGCCATTCTAAAGCCCGTTTGAGGATTGCAGGCACCTCATGAGTCTTCCCTAATATGCTCATCACTTCGATCCAGAACAAAAGCTTCTCGTACATCACAAACTCCACTGCCTTCATCAAAATCTCCGCACGTTCAGTTTGGACAAGGTGGTCTGCCCAGAATTGAGACGAATATGAAATGAGAGGAGAGATGGTAGATTTGTTAGTGGGTGGAATATCCATGTTCTTGATGTTTGAAGATTCCAAATTGTACATATTGAAATGGAGCTTCGAGGAAATCATAGCATTCAAACACAGCCTGGCGAGCTGGCGTTCATGAATGTTTTGGTCCTGAACACCAGAAAGATCAGGTAGGTGGTGACAAAAAGAGGGAGACAGGAGGAAGTCCTCGAATGATTTGTGATGGAAACGAAGAAGGGGGCCAGAGTCAATGACAGACACAAGACCCTTTCGGATGAACTCCAGCATATCCAAATCCGAGCCTCGAATTCTTACTCCGGATAGCATGATAAGCGCATTGTCATCAAGTGGCTGTTTTGCAAATATCATTGCACCCATAACAGACGTGATCGCCTCAATCTCTTGCTTTGAAACCCTTTGAAAAGATGTTTCGAGAACGGTTGAGTACAAGGAATACAAGTCCTTGAACCTCTCTACGCTATCCTCTTGCTTCCTTGTCTTAAGAATATAGAAGCGTGGTGCGGTATTTTCTTGAAGGAAGTCGGCAGCAGTTTTTGCCCAGATAAACATACCAGCAGCGCCAGGAACCAGATGATCAAGAGCCTCATTAACCCACGCATCTCCCATATTTGTGTCCTCGAGTCGCTTCTTGAGGAATGCACGAATGTCATTGGAGGTACTATCTCCAGGCTCGACATCATTTCCAGAAGGAATATTAATATGGGTGCTGATGGATTCTGGGAAGGTTCGAGTGATACGGTCCTCTGGCCGGCTCGTAATGATCAATTTGAACTTTTTCAAGTGGCCGACGAGAGCCCAGCGCTTCAGCGTGCGCAAGAGCCCCCAGAAATCATCCCTCCCAGATGATTCATGCCTGAGGCCACCACATTCGTCCAATGCATCTACGACAATCACCGGAAGTTGCTCAAGCTGATCGTGATCCAGGGTGAGCGTGGATAATGGCTTCTCTATGAGCATCTCGAAAAGGTGATCTATGTTGGAGGAGCTGAGTTCTGCATTCCCTTGGGTTAATCGTTGACGAAGAGGTGGATATCGGCGGGCAAGACCACAGGCGACGACACGCCAGAGAGCCTCTGTAGTGATTGTGGAGGATTGTGTACGGTCGAACCGGAACCATATCACATGTCGCTTCTGGTCCTGTAGTCGAGTCGTAATGCTAGCTGCCAAGGCTGACTTGCCAACACCAGGAGATCCCCTTATCCAAATGACATTTTTGCTGTTGGTGCTCTTGATCTTAGTTTCGATCTCTTTTAAGATGTCAAGGCGGGTGCCTTCCATACATAGGTCGCGGAGAGGCAGCCTATTTTCTCCGAGGGCTCTCACCAAATCATCCAGCTCCTTATGTTCAGTGCTTGTTTTCGTAGTTTCTGGTATAAATTTTCTATTTCAAAAATGTTAAGCAGGGATAACAGACAACTCACCTCCGAGATTTACAACACCGGCATGCACAGACTTCACATCGTCCGCTATGGAATCTGATACCACGAATCAGGAAAGTTGGACAATCAGTTTCAGACACAAACACCAGACCTTGCTTGAATCGCATGTCTATCATAAGCTCTCTCATTAATCTGTCCTTGAAGTTATCAATTTTGTTCTGTAGTTCGACCGCTTTATTCTTCTCGGCGGCAACAAAAATGTAGTGGCCTAGTACCGATGAATCAGTGATAAATCTATCTCACATGAGTCTTACATACGTGTCCAATTGTCGAGCCACCTGTGAATGAAATCCATTACTTCTCCCATTGTGCTGGAAAAGTCATTTATTGCCCGGCGGAGTTTGTCCGAGTTCGGAATTCCCTGGAGTCTGTAGAGCTGGTCGGCCAGGATTTGGATGCTTTCTGCGAGACTTTTCATCGACTCATGAGATTCTTCTTGCGTCTTGAGATGCTACAATTTCATCAGTCATATGATTTGCATCTAGAGCAGAAGGGAGCCCACCTTGTATGCAACACCAATACAAGAAATCACCGTGTTTGCTATAGGATTTAGCTGCTTTGAGTCAGATAACAGGCATGCATGTTTTTCAAGGATGATTTACCACACTGATAGTCTTTCCGATTTCAACACTCATTTCTAAACCATCGCTTGCAGATCCAAGACGGCCCAAAACGGGCTTGAACTCGTCCAACTTATCCATTGCGTCCTTGACTCGTGCATTCTGTGCGCTCAAGTTACATTCATAAGCCTTTGATTGAACTTGAGTAGGAAATTTTCATGTGTTGAAAGCGATTGAGTGCATACCTCGGCAACGATCCAGAACTGCAACCCTGAAATCGTATTAATTAAATCTACCTCAGAAGTGCTATGAGTATACCAGAAGCGATCAAGGCAAAGCTCAACTCACAATTTGTTGTCTTCCGTGACTCAGAAACCAGGTGTTTCCAGAGATCGTCAAAACTGACGCTGACTTGACATAAGAGTTCACCCTCTGAGGCACGTCCAAGGGTAAGGATCTTCTTCCGTCGGGACTCCTTGTGGATGTCAATTTTCAGGTTACTTCCTTGCTTGAAAATACTACATCACATGAATATGTAGGACTGCATGCACAATCAACGCTCATCTCACCATCCATTTTTGGCCAACTTCAAAGTCTGTTCGGTCCTTTTTCTGTTATCAAATTTTTCTTTGAGAGTTTGAACATCCGCTTGATGAGAGTACTTGATGACAAGGGGTCGTGAAAATCGATCATTGAATTTTCCAATAAATTCTGAAAGTGAATGTAAATAAGTCGCTGATGGACTGAGCTGATGGGGCAGAGTAATACTTACTGAGAACTCGTATCACTTGTGTCATAGTAGATTCAGTGTATGCTGCCATTATTTTGATTTGGGAGGGTGGGACAAGGATGTTGGGAGTGTGAGATAGTAATAAGAACAAGATAGTGACACAAGTAATGATCAGAAGCAGCTACGCCGCCTCATGACTTGCAACGGGTGGGAAGTTGGACATGTTTAGCGTAACTGTCAGTGTGGCAGTTGTCACAAGCTCTTCTCGAACCCATTATCACCGCTCAGTCAGTTCATTCTCAGACCACTGTTGGGTTTTTTTAGAACTCACACATTCGTACGGATAAGATTAGTTGTATTTTAGTTGTATTATATGGCCCTTTCCCACCTGGGTAGACTGTTCAAGGCAAACGGTGGTGAGGACAAGGGTAAGAATGACAGCGTACAATGAATACAACATCTCATTTACAAAATCCGCTCATTTACACAAGAAATCATCTGCCACGCTCTAGGAATCGACGAAAGAATTCATGTCTTCCTTCAATATCATCAAGTGTAGCTGCTCCTGTCTAGATTATCACAAATTTGTTGCATATGTGTCATGGAGCTCGTCAAGCACAAGGGCAGAAAACCATTAGGCGAAGAACAGATGGAGCATGCACATGTTAACATTATAAGATAAGAGAGGCATAAAACAAGACAAAGAGAAAAAGCAACGACAGCAGATAGCAATACTCACATATTCCATTCGCAATTTCCGATTTCTCGATATAAACTTTCATGAGCACCATCTTCCCCTTCGACACACCTTCCCGATAACGGTGCTGATGCTACCCAAGAGATGCGGGCGACTGCTGGTGAGACGGAAGAACCTGCCGCAGAGGGGACGGATCATCATGAGAATACACGCCTGAGTAGGAGTCATGTTGAGGCGATGATGATTATGAAAGGGATGCTCCATGGGAGGGAGGTGGAGGATAAGGACTGTAAGGTGCGCATGCAGTCAACGGAGGCAGAGGTAGAATTCACGAGTGAGGGCGTGAGATGATGGCAAGGACAATAACGCACATGAATTGAAAGGAGCCGGTGATGCATGAGGTTGTGGAGGATAGTATAGATGAGATGGAGCGGAGGATAAGGAGCTGTTGGTGCAGTTGGAGTTGGGGGTGAAGTGTTTGGACGGGGATCAGTGGACTCTTTGGGAGTTGCCCGAGCTTCCTGATGGGTAGTCAGACTCAGTTGGTGTCGTGGTAATGTCTTGATGTTGATGCTTTGTTGATGTTTGCAAGGTAGCGCGTTCGACCCGGCCAGACGCAACATCACATCTCACGGTCAGAGGCCGCCATCATGGCATGGAGCTTTGATCCGTCTATCCATAAACGGTTAGAGGGGCTTTTAGCATCCAACCCCTGGCAAACAAAGTATCTGACTTGATCGGGAACAGAACAACCCAGTTGGTTCCAGAAGGGCAAGTTGAGCGTGCTCACAGCTATGATAAGGTTTGTTCCTGCAAGTGTGGGCATGTGTTGCGATTGTCTATTGCCATCGATGGTCACTCCAAGTTCTGGCTTGATTGGATGATGATCTTCTATTGCCGATCATGTTGGGATGGAGTGTTTTTTTAAACATCTAGGGTGATTTCTGTTTTTGTGCATTGTAGTGATCAATAATCAACGGAAAATTCTGAGTACATGTCATGAGACCTTGCATCAATGATGACTCGCAGTCTATAGTTAACCACTGAGAAGCATCACTGGCAGTGGCATCCGAAACGCATGCTTTGGCCCATAATTGGCTTGACGTTCTGGTTCCTCTGAGAGTTTTAGTGGGATACCAGGAGACATATTTCTTGCATATGATGAGGTATTTGATGTGCCTATCACAGGAACAGGAGACGATAAGATAGGTTGAAACATGGCCAGAGGCGAGAATAAAAAGAGGTCACAAAAGGGTCAATATTATGCATCGGTCGCTCATTTGTCAACCTTATTGATTGACTTGATAGCAGAAGTTGAGTAATGAGCATTACATCACTAAGTATCCATTGATTGACAAAACCAACATTTTGAATAGCATTTTTCAGAAGCGCTTCGCTGAACATGTCTATTACCGGTATTCAATCTCAATTGATTGAAGCCCAGATAAAATTGTCAGCCTCAGCTGAATTCTTTCAATTATCATAATTTTACACTACCCATCGTGAAAGTTGATATGCGAGAACAGCTCATGATATTATTTAATTGGGGTCAAGACTGTACTGAGGAGAATGACCTTCATCAGATTCTTTCGCTTACGTGCAAAATGATTTCTTTTCCAGTTGATAGAAAATTTAACCATTTGGATGCTCGGGCGCCTAGCAGTAACAGCAAAGTAGCTCAACCTGTTGACGGCCCTGATACTGGTCAAATCGCTGTTCCACTGTGCACTGGAACTCTGGTTTTGTCTGAGGGTGGGAGAAATCGACGTGGGATGGCATATCAGTGGTC
>Ga0153935_1000188_pt1 | contig 14100 bp, 9 predicted proteins | sample TSNJ019MetaG_FD_104677 | JGI IMG/M metagenome (GOLD analysis project Ga0153935, IMG submission 104677) | Attine ant fungus gardens microbial communities from New Jersey, USA - TSNJ019 MetaG | ecosystem: Host-associated > Fungi > Mycelium > Unclassified | place: USA: New Jersey, Wharton State... | reverse complement strand
CGTAGGGGGCACCATACGTGCAACAAAGGCTCCGATGAAGGCACACAAGCCGCCGAACCGTAGGACCCAGCCTACCCCAGTTTTTCCATAATAAGTCTCACCACCACCCACTCCACTACTGATGGTAACCGGTCCGTCCACGATTTTGAAAATGATGCTGTTCACGATCGCAACCTGGAAAATATCTGAGGTTCAGACATCAAGACGATAACTTATAACCAGGCGTACGAGGAATTGAGGAGCAACGATTGCTAAATTGTGAATGCCTAATACAGTGCCCCCTGCAGGTGGAGCTGGAGGTGCTGCTCCCTCTCCTGGCACAACACCAGACTCGTCTAATGACCAGCGTCGAAGGAGAGGTGCCCTCTCTCCGTTCTTTCGCCTAAGCCCAGATGTGGATATATGTCGAGTGCGACCAGGTGGGCAATTAGCAAGAGCCAAGTCAGTGGCAGGTTTGAGTGGTTCCTTCAACAGCTGGTGGTATTTCAGTCATAGACTGAGTGGCAGGATGACAAGTAACCTACCTCCATGATGATTGCGAATGGGGCCCACATCGCAACTGCCCAGGAGATGCCAACGAGACTAATAAAAATCGTTGCCTACGAAAACTTGAATTCTGACTAAAAAAAACGAGGGGTTTCGTAGACAGTTTACCTGAGTGACCGTCTTGATGAAAAAGGTCGAAAATGTCAGGAGAGCGTACAGAAGCATGGCACCGGACCAAATATTCCTCAGGAGAAAAGGAACTGTTGGAAGTTTCAAAGGTTTTCCTTGGCGAGCAGCGTCAACTTTCCATTGTCTAACGGTTTCACGAAGTCGGGTCATTTCTGCATCCTCATCAACGTCGGTTCTACGCCCGAGAAGTCGGCGATCGCGATTTGCAAGGTGAGGAAGAATTGTTCCAGCAATAACACCAACTGATTGAAGTCAACTCAACTGGGGATTAATCGAGGAGAGATGTATACATACCGACACTATAAATTAGCATCGCAAATTCACCTCTCCGAGTTGCAAGTTCAGAGTCTGGTTCTCGATCCAATTCATGGGCCATGACTTGACCAACGTAAGTGGTCCTAGTTGTTGGACTAAGTAAATCATCATTGCGAAGCTAGAGTGGACATACGAATAGAACAAGAATGGAAACCTATATACTGAAGTCAGCATCTCGTGGTCTCGCAATTTTTATCACATACCATCCCATAAAAGCAAAAATTTGGACATAACAAACTCGGCGAATAGATTTGGGAAGTCGAAGAACGGCAGCTCGGATGTTGTCGAGGACTTCTCGAAAGCCGCTACTATGTATCGATGTTAAATGCAACTCCAGCCGACGAGAGGATTTAGCGAATTCATTACCTGTGACTTTGCTCCCTTTTTGGTCGTTCTTCCTCCTCATGACACACACAAGTGATGGCCACCGTTATTACTAAAATGACAATGCAAATAATACAAAACTTTCGGAACTGTGATCCCTTGATGAGCCGAATGACTGGGAGCTTAGCCAAGGGTAAGAAACCTGAGACATAAAATGAGCCAGTCATACTGCCGAAAGGTTCATTAAAGCTCACCGAAGCCATAACCGACGATATTGCCGGCATTTGTCATACGACTGTGCCAGGCGTTACCAGTATTGAGCTGGTTTGGGGGGGAAATATCCAAAAGAAGATTTCGAAGTGAGGCTTGGAGTCCATTGAGAGCGAAATCAAGAACATAGAAGGAGATGATGGCGAATACAATAGCGACGTTATTCGCCTGAGGCGCTGAGATTGAATACGGCTGGATGTGTCAAAGCGAATGCGTACCTTATCTTTCCTGGACTCATCCCAGTCACCAGAACCAACGGCGAAAATGTCGACCCAAAACTCGGCAAGAGGGACACAATATGCCAACGTAAGAGTTGAGATAACCAAAGCGACTGTTGAAAGAATAATCCAGAACCGCCTGCGATACTTCGAAGTTGATGAGTCGGAGACAGCCCCTTATCGCCCACATGGCGTAAATCACTCAACCGGCGGGTTGTATATAAAAGAACTTACCGATGACGGGTTGTGCTATCAACCCGCTGATAGGACCCGCTAACCAGACGAGTGACGTCAACTGTTCCGAAAGCCCAAGGCTCAAGAGAAATGGTGTTCCGTAACTATAGTAGAATGGCGGTGAGTCTGTGCCTCCCGGAACATGATCAGCTGTTAGCTTACCCTAGCTCCACTGTCCAGGCTATCTGTGCACCAGCCATAGATATACTGAGGGTTATTAGGTCCCTTGTCGACAGTGTACGCTTTCCAGGATTTGTTGGATCTTGGCCGCCATTTCGTGGTGTCGCACTCAACTCCAGGCTGCCGTTGGAGCCTGTGTGAGGGCGACTTGCTCCCCTGGCATGTCTAGAAGGCCAAGCAATCTGAGTGGTAGGGTCTGGGTCGCTGTCTGAGGCTGAAGGAATCATGGAGTATGGGGGGCCGTTGGGTGGCCAAGAGACATGAGGTCCGCTTTTGTAGATGCCAATTACCGGCGTCACTCATGCGCTGCAACACGCCGAATTCGGCTTCTGCCGACTTAGGAACTGGGCTAAACCAGCGACTCGGACGTTTTTAACTCAGGTTCATACAATGTCTGGATGCTGACATTTAATAGTACTCCTCCACCTGACCACGGACCTTGATCCTTCCTCTACTGTACACGCAATCTGATAAATACAATCCGTGAAGAAAACATTTGCCAAACAAAGTCCAGACGACAGATAATCATACAACGCTGATGACACAATTCTACTCGGGAGTACAGACCAGCTGCAATCCCTAGGGTCCACGCACCGCGGTAACAGATATGCCACGTCGATGATTGGACGAATGGTCCAAAGCATGTAAGGGTTTAGACAAAATTTGGAATCCCTTCCGTCGAGAAGCAGTAGGAGTACTTGACTCTTCCTGATGCGGCAGAGGAGGCTCCGGAAACTTGGCATATTGGCTTGGCGGACCAGCATAAGCATTCGAAGCTTCATCCGTTCCAGTTGTGGTAGATGATCGTAATGAATTTGATGTTGACGATGATCGAGTAAGTTGGTGTCCAACTGAAGGTGTCGGCTTCGCGCTAGGATTGGTCCCCGCTCGGATTCGATTCTTCGCAGGATTTGGGCCATCGTGAGTATGTCGTAGTTGTGCTGCAGATGCAGATGGCCGAAGCTTCCGCGGACTGATGATACCGCTTTGCGGGAAATCGTTATGCGCTTCGTCATGAACTGTTAATACATTGGAAAACGCCGCATTTGTTTGTGATTTGGCATCTGTCGACGAGGATTCACTTCTGTTTCTTCGCATATATTTTTCTCGAGCATCTGCATCCTGCACTCGTACCCTGCTAGCAATCGGAGATAGAACAGAGGCTGGACTAATGACCGAAGCACTCGTTGGTGGTTTCGCATTGTTGGTAGAAGGTAATTGAGGATTAGGGATGGACGTTTTCGGACTATAGAAGAATGAGCCGGATCCCGTGGTGGAAGGTTGAGAGGGGGAAGAAGAGGATGTCAATGGGATCTGGCCTGGGCCGTCGATATCCCCGCTGTCAGAAGTAGCAGTCGTACGACTGGTGCCGGATCCACTCCGTATCCTCGGTGTTGCATCTCGAATACTGAGCGGAATGCTGATTGGCGTTGATAACCCATAATCAACTGGTCTACCATTTTGTACGGCAATACGACGTGTCTTTTTGGTGATCTCGTACTGTTTTTCGGCTGTTTTTTGCATTTCCTGAGTGCTAAAGCTATGTAATTGTATTGTCAGAAGGAATGAGAAATGAGTGACATAGTGACATACGAGTAAGCATAATCAGATGCGACGAAACCTTGGTTATTGCGTAAATTGTAGTTACACCCTCGCTCAATAAGGAGTTGGACGATCTAAAACGTGTATGGCGTAGGTATCATATAGCATGTTCTCCAGATAAAACTCACCGAGACGTGCCCCCAAGCGCTCGCACTTTAGGCATCCATTAATCCAGGAGCTAGATTCACACAGCAAATCTCACTCACTAGTGCAGCGGTGAGTTCCCCTGATTGTCGGATAGGTTGATATCCGCATTAAGATCACAGAACATCTAACGAGGCGAGTCAACCAGGATTTTTTCCAAGAGAGAAGATTTGAGACGTACACGAACCAGATCCTCGCTTCCTTTCACAGCAGCCAGGTGCAACGCAGTTCTACCTTGTACATTCGACCAATCCAACAGATCCATATGGCCGGCCTGATAGCGGTCGTAATAGAGTCGAGCCATCCGCAGCGCAGCACTATTGAAGTCAAGGGTAGACACGGAGGAGTTGTGGACCTTGGGCGGTGGTACACAATCTGCTAAGATCATAAGGATAGTATTGTTTTCGGAATCCTACATGTTTTCGTGGTTTACTTTCTTACAGCTAGCGTGATGAAATAATAAAATTCATACCCGGCTTAACTCCCGATCGTCATGACCGGATGCAAGCAAGAACTCGAAGGTTTCTTCATGACCAAGAATGGCAGCCCATGCTAGAGAGGTGAACCTTCGCGGTGCCGGGTCGGCATTGCGCATATCCGTCCTTTGGACCAGCCTTCTGACGAGAAAAAGGTTGTTTTCTGTAACAATAGGTATCTAGAGCAGGCAGAAGATCAAACAGACCTACCCTTGACTGCACGGCGCAGGCGCGAAGGAGAATCCTTTGCTGCCATTACGGCTGAAAGAGAAGAGATGGCAATAAGCCGGACGGTTATAAGCGAAGACAATCAATCAGTGAACTGTGCATGCCACAGCCAAGTGTAGGGTTCGTCACGTGCTATAAATGAGGAAGTGCGTCCCAGAAACCATGCATGAGATGTTCAAGAATCCTATCTAAGAGACGACAAAGTTACACTTAAAAATGTCTGGAAACATATAATCATCAACAATTAGTATAAGAGAATTACTGAAGATGAATAAAAGGATAGTATATTTGACATAGAAAGGTCCGGCTGTAAGATCATACGGAAAAACACTGGTTCAAGCAAAACTTGAGGTACAAACACCGGAAAAGGGACTTCTCGGGTAGAAAGGGTATCAATGAGTTGTGGTAAAGAATCAAGATTCAACCACTATCATCCTCGCTAGTTACAGTCTTGATCCTCTGTGGTCTGTAACGTTCTCGAGGTCTGCAGACTACACAGTCACGCAAGACGTTAGTCAGCTTACTGCCAAATTAATCCGCATAAATTGTCCTTAGACGCCGCTAGTGGTACACATAAATCGTTGAAAGAGGGTATAACAGTCGTGCGTTCAGCATGTCTTGGAAATACCAAGTGGAGAGCCATCGACATTTTGAAAAGTAAAACAACAGTGATGACAAAGCTGGACCCTGGAAGTGGCGATGCTCCAGGTCCTCTGTTCTATAGTGGGCACCAAGGATGCCCAAAGTTGTCTCACGTTCAGCAGTCTCGTCATCGACTGACGGTGAGTTGAATGCAGTTATTGTGACTACTAGTATTACTGCTGATCACATATTCCAGCTCGGCCGACAGCGTCTTCAACAACTGCTTTACGCGTGTATTGTATGTCTACATACTTGGACTGGATGAGACAAACATGCTTATTCTGCGTTAGATTGTATATGCGGCGAGTTTATTGTATGTTCATCCCCGAAAAAAACCAGTCTCATACTGAATTGGCTTCTTGGTCTAGCTTGTTATTGACAAGGGCCTGGCATCACTGCCAAGGCGTCAGACAGATAATGCAATTATCATATGTGCACAGGAAAACGATATAGGTAAAGCTAGGATGTTTAAGCTAAATGCAACTGCCAGTGAACACCCCATTCTCCTTGAAAGGTAAGAATTTTGGTTGAACTTTGTTTTCCGAACATTGTGACTGAATGTGTGTAGGAGCAACGGACACGAGCGACAGTACCGATTTCTTTGCCCAAGATGCTCACTGCCAATCGGTTATCAGACGTTGCCTCCACCAGTTAGATCTGCCCCTTACTTCTACATCCTATCTGGTGCTCTCTCTCCACTTCAAGGACAAGTTCCATCAGATGCATTTAGCGATACATAGACTACTAGTCAATACACAGAATGAAAGTTAAATGATATGATACATATTTGCAGTCCTGTCGTCAGATGTGAGCATCCAAGCAAAATCCCAAGACTTGAGAGAAAACAGATGGCTCATCTACCGTTGTAGAAAAAGATCGCTCATAGCAAGCATGTCCTTTGGACATGTGTTCAGACAGTGTGAATAGAGTGTAATCATAGCCAGTGAAGAAAATCTACGGCTACTCACCTAGTTCGCAAGAGCGAAGTGACACAAATGTGTGTTTGGTTGGAAATAACTTTGCTTGGCATAGTATTGAGAGACAAACACGAGCAAGCAATCTTGTTGCGGTGCTGAGCCCATGGAGCCCGTGTAGGCAGATCTGTGTGAGCACGAGGTTAGTAATGCACAAAATTAAACAAATTAGTGTGTGCATGCGGATAAACGATGCAGAATTGAAAGCAGAATACCTTGAGCACCTGATACGTGGGCGCCTAAGTCTAAAAAGGAAGTCAAACACCACAGTATCTTGCTCGTAAACCACGATCATCCCGGGTTTTCTTTGCCCCGTTTCCTGGTGCGTACAATGAGCCAATCCATACAGCCTCCGACGGCGAGAGAGGCTCGCCTAGAAACTCTTCTCAGTGAACGCGATATCCAATTATCAAAACTCCATGCAAGTCCGAGTATAGTGTTTCTCTATCCGTCTCACATACTTTTTAGGATGAGGTGGCGCGACTTCAGGCCCACCTTCCTGCACAACCCAATTCATCCGACACCACTCCTTTGTCTCTCCCACCAGCAGTTTCCTCTATTCTTCTTTCTCAGTTGTCTACAGGATCAGCCTTGTCTAGCTCGAGCACTGTTGTCGCTGCACTAACTCAGCGTGCGCGGCTACTCCAAGAGGAAAACGATGAGCTATATGAAATTCTAAGATTCAGCGAAACCGGTAAACTCAGGGAAGAGGTTCGTGGCCTGCGGAGGCTTGTGCAGCGGCTACAGAGCGCCTTACGCCGTACGTACCTTCCACTGATAACAGGGTTGACTGAGCTGACATCTTCACAGAGTCTCACGAGACCATGAATATGCTTTCGTGAGTCCCAAACAACATGACAACTTGAAAGAAGCGCTTAGGCTCCGCATAATAGTCGTGAGCTGGACAAGTCCTATGAACTATATCTAAGCGTAGCACAACCCGCGCCCAGCCCTCAGCTGTCACCGCAAACATATCCACCATCACCATATGTCAACTACACATCCCAAGCAAACGCCAATGCGAACCATGGCTCGAAGCTCCCTCCAACTGGCCCTCGCGCACAAAAGCGTCCTCGCCTTTCAGAAGCTAATGCCCAACCAGTTTCTAGCCCTGCAAAACAACATAATTCGGGCAGCCACAACCATTACAGCCATAATTCGGCAAAGCGCGGAGTGGATGGTCAACCAAAACGTGGAGACAAAGATCATCGTGGGGGCAATGATACCAACAAAGGAAATCGTACATCAATCGACAATGAGCATCCTATGCCTTTAGAACCTGCGCGAGGTTGGGAAAAGGATGTGGGTCGAGAATTTGACAAAGATCGCGGCAAGGAGAGGAATAAAGATCGTGAACGTGATAGAGGTCCAAAGGACTTAGATCATAGCAGCCATCATAGCAGCCGTGATCGGGACAGAGGGAACACCAGCAACATCAGGAGAGGTAACAGTGGATCCAGCCGTGCAGGTGGTCGTCGAGGTGACCGACCTAATGGCGGCGCATTCCATGGTGCCGGCAACACATCTTCAAATAACTCTTTTAGTGTGAACGGGGATCGGACGTTGGCAGAACGAATGGGTTTATGAGTTGTATGATTTCCTTTGCCCCCAGCTACTCTTTGCATTCCCTTTTTTCTCCTGTTGCTGCGTTCTCTTTGTTTGTTTCAAAGTCATGCTGTTTTTTTTCTTCCCTTTCTCTACTCTGACGGAATACTATGGGCAGACTCCCGCACACAGAACGATGTCTTTCTTCCGATGCCTCAATCCATCCTGTGTAGTACTATGTATATACATCCGGTATGACTCCATCTCGTTGATGATTTGTAGCCCTAGCTGACTTATTTTCTCACTTATGAATTTGCAGTCGTTTCTAATTCTTTCACTTACAAATTTGCAGAATGTATTCATATATTTGCCCTGTTTCGCTGTTCTCCTTGCTTTGAATTGATTTTTTGTCCACCTCTTATTCCGCACCGCATAGATGCCACCTTGATAAGACCCGGAAGATGACAATTTGCAACTTGTGACTGATGCAAAAAATTCGCCGCAAATGCGATAGTTCCTAAAGCCTGGAAACTTGAAGATTGAACACGTTACACAGCCAAGATGGCATTGTCAGCAGGGTATAAATCAGATGCTCGACAGTGCCGATGAGCTGAATGTGGATCTCGTCGCTGACCGGGTAACAACAACCCCTTTCTCCCCAAGAAGGGTTTCAATAAAAAGATTGAGTCATTAAGATAGTCTTGAGCGCTCATACGTGGTCATGGTGACCGAGTGTTGAGATACTATGGCGTAAGTAATGGTGCCAACTTTCTTTTAAGTTTGTTTATAAAATTATGACGCGGTACTGGAAAGCAGTCCTTGGTAAACTACTAACAAACTACAGTGATGCTTCCGGGGAACTTTGGTTCCATTTATCAGCGATATATTGAAGAGAGACGGGAACAAACCAACAAAGAATCAAAGACACTGAGCGCTAACAGAAAAAATAAACTATAATAGCAAAAGATCGATGGAGCTTCAGGGTAGGGGAGAAAAGCAAATGCCCTCGACCAAGGTCTTCAACCAATGAGGATATGTCTACACATTTCCACTTGCCTGTGGCCACACGGACATTATGTCATTACAGAATAGTGCCAACTTTGCCGATGCTATGTTGAGACTAGGACCGTAGAATATCTACACAAAGAGTGGATAGAACTTTGACTTCAAGTGATAAGCACTGAATGTAGCACATTCTCCCTCCTTGACCTCTTCCATATGACATTTGTCGCTCCACTACTGAAGCAACAAATGAATCCAATTGGTTGCGCGTCCCCTGTTTTATTCCGAAATCGGGATTGTTACCATTCAATTAACAATGGGTGGTGCAAGTAACACCGGTAGTCTCCCCCCGTCTTTGAAATATCTCCAGTGAGGGGGAAACGTTCGACAACCAGCAGCGACGTCGGATACTTCATTGATTTCGACGAAGTCATCGGACAATGCAGGTCGTAACTCACAAACCCAATCCATAGTTCTTGGCGTTGCTATATAAATAATACACCCGTGATGGAGGCTCTATTCTGATCGGCTCCCCTACATTCCCTCACATGAGAAAAACTGCAATGTAGGGGAAGTCCTAGCGAAGTCCGAGCCTGTGGCTACCGGAAGTTGATGAAATTTTCCCTTGGCGATGAAAAGTTTTTAATGGCCACTCGTGTTCAACAAGCAACTTGTGTGACAGGGAGGGATATTTGATCCGTGCCCAGGTCAGACATCTAGAAGCTTCCAAGCCACTGAGATTTTCCAAAAAAGAAAGGGGATCAGGGCTTACTGGCCGGTCGCCAATCATTTTTGACGAGCCTCGATGTGGGATTTTCCATGGAACATTGATGCTCTAAATTAATCTTTGATAGCGGAGAAGGCGACACGTTCTGGGATAGCAGCGGTTTTTGGACTCCAGGTGTGTTGACATGGAGAATACAAATTCAGTGCGTGCGTACGGACGACCAGACACTGACATTACTTACATACATCCGATCAACGTTCCTTAACGACACCCGTTTTCTCGTGTAATTGAACGTACTGCTAGTGTCTACTTTCCGCTACCGCTGAAAAATTCGGAGTTGTTTTGAAATTGTTTAGGAATGACTCACGTAAATGTGAATTGGTGGAAACAAGGCTTTAAGTCATCCTACTTTCCGCTGGAACACAGGTGTTACATAATTTGACATTCTACTCAATCACTGAGACCATTTGGTCTTGCTGTCATTCTCCATGAGATGAAAGAAATCACAGCTAAAAACCGAAAGGTTGACGTCATAAAATAAGGAACAGCTGAGATTGTTACCGAAAACCATCATGATGTTGCTCATGATGTTGCTCCGTGTAGAATTCATTGTCCGACATCAAAAAAAACGGCGGGACATCAATATGATCTGACAGGTGAACAACATTTCTGCGTTTAAAACATCTTGCAGGTTTCGATGAATAGAAACGTATGTCAGGATTACCCTGATTTGAGTATCACTCCACAATTACTAAAAGCTTAAAAATACCTCCAATGTTTATCACAACAATTTTAAATTGAACACACAGGATCAGTACGAACTGCAGAAGCTACAACTAGACGGGTACCGACACTCGCCTCGATGCGCTAATGGAGAAGTACAAGTTGAGACTACAAACAAAACTGGATGTCCCCAGAGTCGCTCAGGACGTACCATATACATGTCGAATGTCCTCCGTTTGAAGTGCTCCTTTGAAGATGACGTAATATTTGTGGCTCCGACTTCATCACTCGATACATTCAGTACATCGAAGAAGCGTTTTGTCCAACTCGTTTCCAGTGGTTCCCTGAATTAGGCCCATTCTCAGTCCGTTGTCAGTGAAAATGTTCTCCACGTCGCCACGTTGTCCGCTAGCCATATTTGCAATACGATAGTTACAAATAAGGCAATCTTCCTGATCATCTCTCGTCTGATCAGCTTCAATGGTCCAAGGTATCAAACCATAAAGAGACCAGGGGCAAACTCGTTTCCGCGATCTCTGGGAAATGATTCCGACTTTGAGCCGTCTATTGGATGAACAGTCATCGAAGGAATGTGTAATCAATCAATCAAGGAAGTACCTCAAATCGAAGAATAAATAGCAGCGTGCGCATCAACACCGTGACAGCTGAGACTCATACATTGTTAGGAGTTTCATATTTCTCGATATACTGATTTTGGTCCAGAATGAATATAAGGTATTTGTTTCTTAATATCAAGCACCCAATGGGGATGAACCTTGTCATTGAATACCCCTGTGGAGTCACTAACAATGTCGTCCTTCCCAGTGATCCAGACTTTTCATGTATAAATGAATGACACATGCGATAAGTGCGAGTTTAGAATTGTGTTGCCATGCAGGGTGAGGTATTTGATAATTGGTCCTTGCTTTTGGTGTCTTTCCTTTTGAGTAGGATATGCAGTTGTTATCATGCTACTAATTGAATGAGAGCACATGGATTCACTGCGGCACAACCGATTCTCAAGGAAGCGAGAGTGATACGCTCCAACAAGACATGCATTGTGGAACCGTGACTAATTCATTTACAATACACACGAGCTGGTTTCGTAATACATGGGACTGCAAGGTTGTCTCCTCGGAGGTTGATTCAGCGTCTCTTACCTGGCGTTTTCTTTGCAGGCACGGGAGCCGACTAGAAGTCCGATATCAATACTGAAATGTATTAGCAAGGAATGTCAGGTGAACACTATCCCGCGTATCTTAAGACGTTCAGCTTACAAAATCAGCCTGAACCTGGAGCATATGTTATTCCGAACAACAGGATTTTGCGGGAATGGCAATCCCCAAATGGCATTAAGAGCACCATATTGGGACGTAGATGTTCAGGTCACACAACTCGATGTCATATTAGAAGATACTTACTTTATACTAAATATACTAGTTATAGAGTATTAACGAGTATGGTACGGCGTTCGAAGCGTTCGAAGTAGAGTACAGAGGTCAGCAGAGGTGTTGATCTGTCATAATTATGGTTCAGTAATGAATGGGGCGATGGTACAAATGAAGTTGGGAGATGAGATTGAAACGTGATGGTGCGGACCCGCAATCTGTAGTGATTACGAAGTGCAAATGAATGAATGAGTTGGTGTTGGTGTGAGCAAAATGTGAAATATGCGCATTCAAGAAAAGCACAACAAGCGCTGCTGCGACCAAGAAAATCAAATGAGCCACCATGAGCATGGGTGATCGAGCCTTTTCGATCATGTGCAGTGATGAACCGAATATCATTATCGACCCTTGAGCTCCTGTGGCCGACTGCCCTTCAGCGAGTTGCGAAGGGTGAGGAATTTGAGGCAGGTCATACCTGCAGCCTTGGTCCTCCCCAGACCTTTTTTTGGCGGTTTTAGTACTGAAGTTGGAAGTTCAGTTATGGATGGGATGGGCTCAATGTCCGGAAGATAGATGGTGGTGCCCAAAAGGGAGTCGGAGGAATAGGTGGACGATTTGTCCGCCTGAGTGAGGGCGCAGAGAGGAATTTGAGGAACAGGTGGCAGAGGCATCTGGGATTGAGGCGAAGGTGGTGGAGAGCTTCGTGAAGTGAGGGATACTGTACGCTGATGCGGAGGCGAGGCAAGAGGACGGATGATCGGTTCTGAAAGAGACTGAGTACGAGAAGAAGATATATGATCCATTGCTGAGCGAATACGCTTTGGTTGACGATGAAAGTCCGACCGTCGTGGAGAGAGAAGTTCACACGACCGAACAGTAAGTAGAGAGCGATCCTGTTGGAGGCCAGGAGGCAAGGTGGGTGCCGACGACAAGGAGGAAGAGGGTTTGCGGACTGCACGGGACGAGGGCGATGGGAGAGGCGTAAATGCATAAAGAGGGGGGGAGGGCGCCCGGGGAGGAGGCGACTCAGGGCGGGAACACAACATGGCTGCGAGTCTGTGCTCGGCGCGTCATTATATACCAATGCAGGATCGGCTCCTCAATCTTCATCTCAGATCTCCTGCCCGATCCAAGGCCCAGCTTTTGGTTGCATTCTCTGCCTTGACACGTGGCAAGGCCTGTGCTTGAGTCACCAGCGCGTATCTTCATTGGGTTACCCTTTTCAATTACAGTCCTTTTAAGGAGTTGTTGATCTTCCCAGTCCGCAAAGTGTGGGCCACGCAATTTCTTTTCTTTGTTTGTCCATTTTTCAATTTTCAACAATCACGATTAACCGTCCTTAAAGGGTTTTGAACCTGGTCCTGCTCAGCGCCAGGCAGTGTTGACCGCGGAGGCGCGTCAGTCCGAGACAATCACCATTTTTCAAACAATGAATATATATCACTATGCATTCGAAACACGTCATACCTCCCGGGAACTGCATTTCATTCATTTTTTTCCATTCCTTCTTTTTTTAAAAAAATCATCAATTTATTACACGGAGCACGTTGGCAGGCCGTTTTCCATTCCTTCCACCCGGCATACATATTTCTGAAATTGAAATTGTCGACGGGTTCGTTCTCTAGTCGGCTTTAGGCAAACGGTGCCTTTATTGATCCGTTACCGCCTACTGTCGACTGGAATGTCTTCACATTCAGATGCACTCTGCATATTGGTTGCTATACCACAGCCTTCCTGCCAGTTAACTACCTCCGGTTGAGCGTATTTTTGGTGCTGTTACCTTGTCTATCACGCTGCGTACAAAATAAAAGTGTGTTTCATCTCATGATTACACCGTGTCCCAGGTCTTGCGGTTTAGGAGACTCCAGTCGCATTACGGCAGCACTCGCTGTTTGGGCGAGAATTTCTAATGTTCTTCCTGGTCACTGTTTGTATGCCCGATTTCCTGATCCTCCACTTCAAGATATATGTTTTTACATTAACTGGGCTGTATGGTCTAATCCATTTCGAGTTACTGCTGCAACACTTCAATTACGCGTTACATCCGTCAAATGCACTGTAACCAACAGTCTAGCAAACCTAGGACAGCAGGCAATACTTAGAAATTTAAAATCATCTACAAGGAAACCCCTCTAACTCAGAGATTGGACTTCAGAAGCTGTACAGTCCCACTTCCGGATGCACAACGACTCTAATGCGTCGCTCCAAGATAGAAATCAGAATGTTGGAATTCTTTTGCCACCTGACCCAGTACCGCTGGGCAATTAGACAGTTCCAGAAAGATACTTCCCTCGTCTGTCCAGGAGAAAGTCTGGGCGTATCGCCAAGATCAACAACTCCAGAAAGAAACTGATGTGATTCATGTATGAAAGCTTAGCCTTTCTATGACAACACCATCTGCAATTGCACGCTATAGTTTGATCGCGGGGTTGT
>Ga0153935_1000181_pt1 | contig 14304 bp, 18 predicted proteins | sample TSNJ019MetaG_FD_104677 | JGI IMG/M metagenome (GOLD analysis project Ga0153935, IMG submission 104677) | Attine ant fungus gardens microbial communities from New Jersey, USA - TSNJ019 MetaG | ecosystem: Host-associated > Fungi > Mycelium > Unclassified | place: USA: New Jersey, Wharton State... | reverse complement strand
TGTACCACAATTGAATGGAAACTCTATTGAGTTCTCCTTGTCAACTCAGACTAGGAGGGTGATTAAGTCGCCTCAGGCTAAGTCACTACATAAGTCCTTACATTAGAACTTGATTCCACATCTAGAGCACTATCCACCTTGGACCTTGCTCATTCTTACTCTCATAACCATCTCAACCCTCGACCAGTGGTTACTATGATTACTAGTCACCTCCATACATAGCCGGGCCCTTGGCTTAAGGGGACTTGTCAATCAGTTAGGGATTGATGGTAGAAGTGTAGTACCAAGCTCAAGTATTGTGTCTAAGACCTGACCTTGCAATTGAGCAGTGCTCAGTAGTTTACTTGTATTTCTTTTACTCTATAAATCTTGTGCTAAAGTTCTAGTGTAGACTATACATGTAGAGGAGTAATGCTGTATCTTTAGGAAGGTATTTAGATTAGAGATCCTTTTCTCAGGGTGATAGTATAACTATAGTATTAAGGTAGTAGATGTCTAGCTGGATAAAGATCTTGTGTCCTAGTAGATGTAACACTAGTAAGATCACTCCTATTTTGACTTCTCCAGAGATGTAGCACCATGTCTCTGGAACAATAACACTCTCTTATGGGCAGTATACTCAACCAATGGTATGCCCTAGCCAAACTAAGGGCAGAAATAGAGAGAAGAAAAGAAAGAATGTGTTGGGGGCATAGAAAGTTTAGGCATCTGGCCTGTAACTGTAGGAATATGAAAGAAGCAAAAGGAAAACTAGTTCTCCAGAATAGATTTGAGGTAATAGTGAGTAGAGTAATACAATGTGGAGTAAAGGAGAAAGCAAAAGTAAGAAGGCAGGAGACAGTTGAGGAAGGGGTATGATGTTTCAGATGTTGGAGGGTAGGACACTACAAATGGGAGTACCTAAATATTAAAGTAGAGAAGAAAAGGAGAAGTGAGGAAGTGGTACATGCAACTAGTCTACAAAAGGCATAGCAGGAGGAAAGACCAGCATACTCCTTATGGAGAAAGGTGCAGGAACACAGTAGTGCATGGGGAATGCTCCCAAGAAGTGCAACACTGGAGCAAAGAGGGTGGATGACCAAATGGGAGGTCGTGACATTTGTGGAGTGTAAAGGATACAACTACAAAGATACCAAGATACATAAAAACTAGGGGCAAGGGTTCATCTCTGGTGAACAATTAAGAAATATATAGTACAACAGTTGCTTCAAAGCATGGAAGTGGAGAGAGGACACAGCAGGAGAGAAAGGAGCAGTTGTCGTGAAGTGTAGTCAATGTAGAAGGAAAGATATAGTTGAGAAGATACTAGAAAAATTTAGAAAGAAAATCTTGTGCCCAGAATATAGGATGGAAAAGAAGCAGTTATGGTAGGACTGGAGAGTAGTGGCACACCCTGGAAAGGGCAAAGCACAGCAAAGCAGCATAAGGAAAGGAGCTTCAAAAAGTACAGAGAAAGAGAAGGACAGACAAAGGGATATTAGGAGAACATTCAAAATGTTAAGAGAAGTATAGTTAAACATAGGGGTAGAGAAGGTAGACATGTATGAAGACATAACCATAAAAGCACTCCTGGATAGTAGTACGATAGGAATGTTCATGGATAAGAAGATAGCAGCAAAACACGGGTTTAAGCTGCAAAAGCTAGAAAGACCAGTAGCAGTCAGAAACGTAAATGGGACAAACAATAGTGGAGGGGCTATTAAATACCAAGTGGAAGTAAATGTGTACTACAAAAACTATATAGAGAGGATGAGAATAGATGTATGCAACTTGGGAAAAACAGATGTAATATTGGAAATGCTATAGTTGCAAGTACACAACCTAGAAATTAATTGGAAAATGGAGGAAGTCAAGATGACAAAATGCCCTCTATTATATGGGAAAAATACAAAACTGAAAAAGAGGTAGAAAGCAAAGAAAAAAAAGAGAGTAGCAATACTAGAAGAAGAAAAGGTAGTAAGATGGACAGTAGAGGATAAAGAGAATTGGGGGAGAGAAGAAGAGGTTAAAGCAGATTATAAGAAGATCGAGGAAATAGTTCCACAAAGGTTCCTCAAGTAGAAAAAGGTATTTGGAAAGGTGGAATTGGAAAGAATACCAATGAGGAAAATTTAGGATCACGCTATAGATCTCAAAGAGACATTCAAACTATGAAAGGGAAGGATTTATCCTTTATCCAAAAACAAAAGAGAGGAAGTTCAGAACTTCATAAATGACCAACTGAGAAAGGGATATATTAGACCATCAAAATTCCCTCAAACGTCACCAGTATTCTTTGTAGACAAGAAAGATAGGAGTAAGAGAATAGTAATGGACTACTACAACCTAAATGACCAAACAGTAAAGAATAACTACCCACTTCCATTAATTACAGACTTAATTGATAACATGGGGAGTAAACAAGTATTCACAAAAATGGATCTTTGGTGAGGGTTCAACAATATAAGGATTAAGGAAGGAGATGAGTAGAAGAGAGTATTCATAACCCATGTAGGGTCCTTTGAGCCGACAGTCATGTTCTTTGGAATGACAAATTCGCCAGCCACATTTCAAGCAATGATGAATAAAATTCTGAGAGACATGATTAATGAAGGAAAAGTGGTGGCCTTTGTGGACCGCATGTTAATAGGGACAGAAACAAAAGAAGAACATGATGAAATTGTGGAAGAAGTGCTGAAAAGGTTGGAAGAAAATGACTTGTATATCAAGCTAGAAAAATGCATGTGGAAGGTATGAAAAATTGGGTTCCTAGAAGTTGTTATAGGACCTGATGGGATTGAAATAGAAAAGAAAAAGATAGATGGAGTACTAAGTTGGCCAGAGCCAAAGAATATGAAAAACATTAGGAAGTTTTTAGGCCTCACCAACTACTATAGGAGGTTTATCAAAAACTTCACTCAAGTAGCAAGGCCAATAAATGTGCTGATGAGAAAAGATGTAAAGTGGCAGTAGAAAGAAGAGCAGCAGAAAGCATTTGATGAGCTCAAAAGGATCTTTATGACTAAACCAGTACTGGCAGCCCCAGATCTAGACAAAGAATTCAGAGTAGAGGTAGATGCTTCAAACTATGCTACTGGAGAAGTATTATCAATAAAGGGTTCTGACGAGCTGTGGAGACTGGTTGCTTTTATTTCTAAATCTCTAAGTAATATAGAAAGAAACTATGAGATTTACGACAAAGAAATGTTAGTAGTAGTCAGATGTCTGGAAGCATGGAGACATTTCCTGGAAGAAGCGACAATGAAATTTGAGATTTGAATAGATCACAAAAACCTTGAATACTTCATGAAGGTACAAAAATTGAATAGAAGATAAGTTAGATAGGCATTGTACCTATCAAGATTCAATTTTACATTAAAGCATGTTACAGAGAGTAAAATGGGAAAGACAGATAGCTTAAGCAAGAGGCCAGACTGGAAAGTAGGAGTAGAAAGAGACAATGAGGATGAGACATTAGTAAAACCTGAGTGGTTAGAAGTTAGAAAAACAGAAAGGGTAGAAGTAATTGTAGAAGAAGTGGATTTGTTGGAGAAAGTGAGGAAGTCAAAGGTAAAAGACAATAAAGTAGTCAAAGCAGTGGAAGAAATAAAATGAGCAGAAGTAAAGATGCTGAGAGATGAAGAGTGGAGGGAAGTGGATAGCATAATATATAAGGAAGGGAAGATATACGTATCTAAAGACAATATATTAAGAGCAGAAATAATTAGGCTGCATCACAATACACTAGTGGGAGAACATGGAGGACAATAGAAGACAGTGAAGTTGGTCACCCAAAACTTCTGGTATGTTATAAGAGCCCCAAAAGGGGAATAGTTTTCTAAGCATTTGAACACTTGATCCAAAACCTTAAGATGTACAATGGGGTCAAGATATAAATAGTGTGGAAACTAAGGTTATGTAACAAGGTCAAGTGATCACAGAACATTCTGGAAGAACATGTGATCATGGACTAATAGTATAGCCACTGTAAAAGTAGTATAAGTAGAAGTCTAATTCAATGAGAAACTCTATCAAGTTCTTCTTGAACATCTACCTAGGGTGATCACTAAAAGCATTCACTGTCTATTGATAACATAAGAACTCAATACCCCTCGTTGACCCTGTATTTCACAGCCTCAACATCCTCATTTCTACTTACTCTCTTATTATCCTTGCTGACAAGCACAGTGCTCAAAGGCATCTTGGATAGCGGGCCCTAGCTATAAAGAGGACTTCACTGTTAGTTAGGAACAGTGGGTAGATAGCCTGGACAAAGCTTGTGTTCTTGTCCAAGACCTGACCTCTATATCGAGTGGGTTCGTAACTAGTTTTTTACTATCAGCTCTGTGCTACCAATCCATTGTGACTGGTCTATACAGAGGAATAACAGCAACCTCTTAAAGGCCCATATAGCTTAGGGATTCCCTTCTTAGAGATAGTACTGTTTCATCCTTCTTAGTCAATAGTTAGCTATAAGTATAGATGAAGAAGATCATTTATCCTCCTATAAGGAATTATCACCATCACCATTACCATTGTATATGTCTTGCCAACAACAATAGCAACAGAGGGAAGTTCCTTCGGCACCTGCCCTCTACCAAACTAGAGAGGAGCAACTCCTTGCCATAATTGTGACCCTGCAGTAGTAAATCAATACCATGCTCCTTCAGCAACAGGGGAGCAGAGTAGAGGTTGCAAGACCTCAAGTTTTCAGTAGGAAGATGGAGGAGGTGAGCGTATTTGTTAACCCAGCTCACCTATATATTAGAATGAAGATAACAGAAAAGATAGCAGTGACCTAGGTGGTCTGGGTATTGTTATATGTATAGGGAGGAATAGCAGAAGCATAGAAGGATAATTTGCTGGATGAACTGACCAAAGGAGAGTCAGAAGTAGAATCAGTGGAGTAACTGTTCACAAAAATAAAAAACAACTTTGGGGAAACATTGGAAGAAGAGAGGAAAATAGAACAGCTGAGAACAATTGAGCAAAAAGGAAGGACCTGCGATGAGTATGTACAGGAATTCAAAAAGATTGCTAAGGGGAGTAGCTATGAGGGAAGACCCCTTATCAAAGAATTTAAAAGAGGATTGAATAGGAGTATTAGGAGAAAGTTGGCAGAAGCAGAAGAGCTGCCAACTACCATTGGAAAGTGGTAAGAAAAAGCAGTGAGGTTGGATAGAAATCAGAGGCAAAGCAGAATGGAAGAGAAGATGTTGAAGAGGAATATAGTACATCTAGGGGGAAATACACAGCCTAGGGGAGGCTATGGAGGAGGATTATATGGGAGAAGAAGGAGGCAAATAACATAGAAAATAGGAGGAGGGTACAGAGGAGAAGGAGAAGGAAATATGTTTCATAGAAGGGGAACTCAAATAGGTCCAAGAAGAGACCCAAATACAATAGATATAGACAGAGGAAGAGAAGGGGACAGAACATGCTATGTGTGTGGGAAGTGGGGTCATATGGCCAAAAATTGTTGGGAAAGGCATAAAGGAAGGGTAGTGGAAATACCGCAAGAGTCAACAAAAGAAAATAGAGGATAGTAAGCTCTCAGCTGGCCTCCAATAACCTGTATAGTATATCGCACCCAGAAAAGCTAGGAAATAAATTCAATTGCACCAATACAACTGAGAGAGTAAAAGATATATGGTATACTCTATAGCTACTAAGAGAAGTCTGGATGAAGGTGAGGCTAGAAAAACTGGAAAGCCATGAAGGGGTAACAGTAAGGGTACTACTAGATAGTGGGGCAACAGGCCTATTCATGAATACAACCTTTGCCTGAAAAAAGGGGTTTAAAATGGAAAAGCTAAAGAAACCTCTGTTAGTTAGAAACATAGATGGAATGGTAAATACAGGGGGAGCCATAACACACCAGGTAAAGTGCAATATATTCTTTAAAGGACATGTGAAAAGGGCAAGGATAGATATATGTAATTTAGGAAAAACAAAGATGATATTAGGAATGCCATAGCTAGCAGTCCATAATCCAGAGATAGATTGGGAAAAAGGGAAAGTAAAAATAACATGTTGCCTGCCTATATATAAAAGGAGAAAGCAAGAAGAGAAGGAGAAGAAAGTAAAAAAGATAGAAAAGGACAAAGATAAAGAAATATTGAAAAAATTGGTATCTAAAAGGTTTTGAAAGTAGAAGAGGGTGTTTGGAAAAAAGAAGTTGGAGAGAATGCCAGTGCAAAAGACCTGGGACCACACCATAGAATTGAAAGAGGGGTTCATGCCAAAAAAGGGAAAGGTATACTCATTGTTGAAAGAGAAAAAAGAAGAAGTGTAGGCATTCATAGAGGATCAGTTGAGGAAAGAATACATTCAATCTTTCAAGTTGCCCCAAATGTCACTAGTACACTTTGTAGCAAAAAAGGATGGCACATGGAGAATGGTACAAGACTATTGACACATAAATCAGTGGATGATAAACAATGGATATCCTTTACCTTTCATCGTAGACATACTAGATGGAGTAGAAAAGAGAAAGGTGTTCATGAAGCTGAACCTGAGGTGGAGATACAATAATGTCAGGATCAAAGAGGGAGACAAATAGAAGACAGTGTTTACAACACATATTGGGGCTTATGAACCTATAGTCATGTATTTTGGGTTAATAAACTTTCCTGCTACCTTCCAAACAATAATGAATGACCTGTTCTACAATCTCATAAACCAAGGAGATACAGCAACATTTATCAACAACATCCTAGTAGCCACAGATACAAAGGAGGGGTATAATTGTCACAAACTTTATTCAGACCATAACTCTAGAAATACTTGACCAATTTCAACAATCTAAATGGCTACAGAAAGCCCTTAAGAAGACCTTTCAAATGGTACCAAAAACATCTCAAAGCAATCAGTATTTACCAAGTTATCAGCAGATTAGTCAGTGATCACTAAGTTACCAGACACTAAATCACCGATATCTCAGGAACTGCTTAATATAATCATTTGCTTCAATGACCATTGTAAAGCTCTCTTCAATGCGCTTCTTTAGGCTATAAATAGATCCAAAGGCGATAAGATCCCATGGAGATACAAGGTCCTCAATGTTTGCATATGATATTGATCTTTACTCATAGATTATCATCTATCCTTGAATAGAACAAAGGACTGTCCTAAGATGGTTAGGTTATCTCTATTTCAAGAACAATAGCACTCCTATATATAGAACAATAGGTAGTGATCATATGGTAGGCTGTTCTGGTACACAGACCACCATAATTATGTATTTAAGAACTATATGTCTAAGGATAAACCTCAGACTTAACAACATCTTTTGCTGCTTGTCTAACTTTGCTTTTTTGAACACTTTGATTATCAAATCAAGCAATCACAAATCAGTAAGTGGCCACTTGTGATAGTTTGTTAAGTCTACTGTTTTCTGTTCCTATTGTCTCTGCAAAGGACATGGAGTTGTGTTTATTCTAGATGTGGGTCTAAAGGACTATAAGGGAGTCTCTTTGTCTCTGTTATAGAACAAGATGACTTTCCTGAGGATGTCTCTGTTTCTGTTACAGAACAGATAACTCACTGAGGGCTCAGAGTGGATTTCTGTCAAGGACCTATCTCTATAGTAGGCTGGACCCCAGGCATAAAAGGGAAGATCTATTTCTCAAACTATTGAGAGTAGGCTAGCTTGTATATCACAGCTGGTCCTGAAAGACTTTGTATTTATGTAAACATTTCCAAAAAACCCTTGCAGGTGGCTGGAACCACTCTAAGACCCCTATTCCTTCTCCATGAGCCAGTGTAAGAAACTGGATATAATATCGAACTCTTCCCTCAAGACAAGACCTACATCGTTGGAAGAACACTTTTAGTATAGTTGTAGTATAGCTTCTGCCCACTGTTATTGATAGACAGTGAATGCCCTTAGTGATCACTCTAGGTAGATGTTTAAGAAGAACTTAATGGAGTTCTTTGTTGAATTGGTCTCTTACTTATACTACTTTTACAGTGGCTATGCTACTGATCCATGATCACATGTCCTTCCAGAATGTTCTGTGGTCACTTGACCTTTGTCATGTGACTTTATTTCCTATACTATCTATATCTCAACCCTATTATATGTCTTGAGGTTTTGGATCAAGTGTTTAAATGCTTGGGAAACTATTCCTTTTTTAGGGCTCTCATAATACCCACTATACTTTATCCATTAAACTAGGGATGTTGTGCTTACTTTTGCTCCCAAACTATGCCCGCCATCAGAAATACCAAGACTCTTGCTAAACACCTCTTGCTGAAAAAGGAGAGTATGACAGAAAAGTCATTGCTGGAAAGGATAGGAATGGAATCCACTCTATCCACCAAACTTTATGATAGACTTGTTGAAGCAGACCCTTGCTGGTACAAAGTAGATGATTTCTACTTTGTATCCTATCCTCTAGAATTACATTTTTGCAAAACCAAGAAGTTATTATGCATAAAGGAGTACAAAGAACTCCTGGAACCCACCTTAGATTGTATATTACCATTCTTTACTAAAATGAGTAAAAACAAGACCTGGGCTGAAGATCCACAGTATGACTTACTGTAGAAATGGTTCAATTGACTGTAGGATGTAATTATAGAGCTGGATGAAATTGGTCACAAGCTTACAGCTAAGGAGTAGAGAATGCTAAAAGATGCTTATAAACATCTAAAGAATATAGATCTTTCTAAACCAGCTACTAGAGTACCAGAGATTTGTAAAGCTCTTCTAGAGCTCAATATCACTATTCCATAGACATAATATTATTGGAATAGTATTCGGTATAACATAATGGTATTAAGAGGCTAAATTTAGGTATTTTTTTCTTTTATCCCCTTGAAAACATACTCAAGAACCATAATTAATTACTTAAATAGATATATTGACTTTCAACAGCTTTACCACTACTGTTTCCTTTTCTGATTTCAGTGCTGAGAATTGGGATGTGCTTGTTAAAGATAGTATAAGCGCTGAGTATATATCCTGGAATGAGACTGAGATACAGATGCTGCAAAATGCACATCAAGAAACTTTTCTCCTTCTCAAAAACTACATTGACCAGGTGCTCAATAGAGCAATCAACCATTATAATGGTGCCTTGACCACTACATACAACAGGATTACAACTTTGGAGGCAGAAGTTACCTATCTTTGGGAAGAGCTGACAAGGCTCCCTGGAGGAAACATCACCTTCAAAACCAAGGTGCCAGAGCCACTAACATTTGCAGGCTCTGAAAATAAGATGTATCTACATGATTGGTTGAGCCAGATTGCTCTCTATTGTTCGGCATCTGGTATTATATCAGATAATCAGAAAATCATATGTGCCCTTATCCATTTACATGCTCCCACCAGCATATATATGAAATTATATTATGACAAGGTTCAGGCAAGATTAAGTGTTGGTTTTTGGGATAACTTTGCCCAAGAACTCAAAAATATTTACGGACAATGAGATGACAAAAAGAGAGTGAAGAAGAAATTAACAGTGCTCTGGGTTAACAAGGACCTAGTAAGAAAGAACTTTGTCAAATATGTAGAATGATACAGGATATTGGAAAAAATTGTCAACTATAGTAATGAAGTTCATATTGACAAAATAAAGGAGGTCATTCTTGATAAGCTGCAAAATACACTTGTTATCTATAAAATTACAAATCAGTCTCCAAAAACATGGGATGACTACCTCAAATTGTTGATGCAAGCATATAAGGCCTTACATCTGGACAAGGCCCAGGGCACAATTTTTGGTCCAGAGGCAATTGGAGAGAAGAATGGAGGAAAGAAGAACCCAGATGCAATGGAAATAGATGAGATTCAGAGAAAGGAAGAAAAGAGCTTGTGATACTATTAGATATATACTAGAAAAGGCTTTAAGAATAAGTTAAAGACATACAATATAGTAAACTGTTATGACAAGCCTAGTAATGAGGACAAGCATCCTCATAAAACCTCTTCCCAGAAACCATCTCCACTGGGTCCAAGCAAGAATAAAAATCAGTCATTTAGAGCATGGCTGATGAAGATGTTGGAGGAAGATAGTGATGACCCAAATTCCCCTCCTGAAGATGTCAGAATTAATAGTGTGTCAATTGAGGAAATTTTTGATCCTGTTCCCCCAAGTGGAAAGGAAAAGGGGATACCCAAATTGGATTTTCCCTTGGGACTATAGAGTATAATATCTGTGATCTACAGTCAGAGGAAAGTGTACCCTCTATTAGCTTGCAAAAGTTAGAAGTAGTACTGGAATCTTGTAATAATATAGTACACAACAAGACTACCTCCTTTAAAATTCCAGTTACACTTTAGGTATATAGAAAAAAAATATAGACCTAGGCTTTAGTTAATTCGGAAGCTACTATAAACTTCATCGACAGAGTTATCGTAGAAAATAATAATCTAGTAACTTATAAACTGGCAAATCCATATTATGTAATCAATGTGGATGGCACTCCCAACAAGGCAAAATATATAACTGAGTATATCTGAGCTTATGTAGAAATTGGATTGCACAAAACGATCCAGCATCTCTTTGTTACCAACTTAGGGAATAAAGAGATGATGATTGGGTATTCATACTTGTATAAGCATAATCCAAATATTGATTGGTGAAAAGGTCAATAGGAGTTTACTTGGTGCCTGGATACATGTGCTAGTAAAGCCCATAAAATACGAGATGTAGAAGTAGGAGCTAATGAACTTCACCTCGAACTAGATGTCAGTAGATCTTCCTCATTGGACAACATAGGAGATGAGGACCCCAACAACTATATTCTTAGCTGGACAGACATGACTGATCCAGGCAGTCATTAGCAGGCAATGATAATTACAGCTATACTCAACAATCGAGACTAATATAGAGACTCAGATTGCAAAGACACAAAGACCTGAAAGGCTCATATACCAGAATGGCTATACAAGTATAGGAATGTGTTTTCAAAAAATAAGTCAGAGAGAATGCCAATACAGAAACTGTATAACTATGTAATTGACTTTGTAGAAGGTACAACGCTTCCCAAACCAACCAAGGTCTATTTGCTCTCTCTAGCGGAAAGAAACTCTCTTGACATGTGGATCAATGAAAAACTCAGAAAGGGATATATCTAACTATCTACTAGCCCAATAGCAGCTCTATTCTTCTTTGTAAAGAAGCACAATAGAAGCTTATAACTTGTCATAGACTATAGAGCCCTCAATAGAATTACCATCAAAAATTGCTATCCAATCCCTAGAATAGCTGACTTAATTGAACCACTTAGCAAAGCCTCAATCTTTATCAAAATTGACTTGAGGTGGGAATACAACAATGTTTGCATCAAAGAAGGGAATAAATAGAAGACAGTGTTTATTACAAGATGAGGTCTTTTTGAGGCAACTGTTATGTATTTTGGTTTTTCCAATGCACTAGCAACCTTCCAAAGCATGATGAATAACATATTGGGAGACCTAATTTGCATATGACTAGTAATGGTGTATTTAGATGATATTCTGATATTTGGGACATATTTGAAGAAACACAGGTGATTGGTCAAGGAAGTGCTGAAAAGGCTCTAATTTAATGACCTCTATACTAAAGTAGAAAAGTGTTTCTTTGAGCAAAGTAGTATTAAGTATTTGGGCATAATTATTTCAGAAAATAAAGTATAGATGGATAAGGAGAAACTTTCAGGAGTTCTAGAGTGGTCAGTACTGACAAAAGTCAAGCAAGTACAAGCATTCTTAGGCTTTGCAAATTTCTATTGTAGGTTCATTGAGAACTTTGCCAAGATGTCAAAGCCACTTTCCAACTTGACCAAGAAGAATAGTATCTGGACTTGGGGCAAAGAGCAACAGAATGCTTTTGAGGTGCTGAAAAAGGCCTTTACTATAGCTCCAGTCCTGAGAATACCAAATGATGAAGATCTCTTTAAGTTATCCACTGATGCCAGTGACTTTGCAACAGGAGCTGTCTTATCACAAAAGGACATGCAAACTAACCTGTGGTATCCAGTAGCTTTCTTCTCTAAGTTATTAGATGTCTATGAAAGGAACTATGAAATCTATGACAAGGAACTACTTGTAGTAATTTGGGAACTAGAGAAATACAGATACCATTTGGAGGGACATCCATATAAAGTTGAGATCTAGTTAGATCATCAGAACCTCACATTTTTCAGAACAGCTCAAAAGCTGACCAGGAGATAAGCAAGATGGGTACTTTTTATGACTTGTTTTGACTTTGTGCTCTATCATAAACCAGGAAAGACAATGCAGGTAGAAGATTCCTTGTCCAGACAAGCAGACTATGAGATAGGGACAGATCTTAACAATACAAACTAGGTGTTGCTAAAACCTGAGTTCTTTGCTATCAATGTACTAGAGGCTACTCATGAGATGCCAATAAATGATGAGATAATCCTAAAGAAGGTCAAAGCAGCACTCTTATTAGACAAAGTTACCAAAGACTATAAGACATTACTCAAGTCTAGTCCAAGAGAATTTGGAAAATCCTTGCAAGACTAGAACTATGAGAACAGACTACTCCTGTACAGAGGGAAAGTTTATATTCTCCATAGTATAGAAGACACCTTACGACAACAGATTGTTAAGATGCACCATGATTTGCCATCTGCCAGACACCTAGGTTGGTAGAAGACCTATGAGTTGGTCTCTAGAAATTACTGATAGCCTGGGATGACAATATTTGTTAAGAAATACATTACAGGTTGTGATATGTATCAGTGGATAAAAAATCACCCACAGTAACCTTTTGGACCACTTGTGCCTAACAAGGTGCCTAACAGGCCTTGGGAAATAATCTCAACAGACTTAATCATACAATTGCCAGAGTCAAATGGTTACAATGCTATCTGTGTTATTGTCGACAGGCTCACCAAAAGGGCTTATTTCATTCCTATCAACAATCAGTTCTCATCCAAAGATATAGTGCAGTTACTATATGACAAGGTCTATCTATTGCATAGACTACCATTACAAATCATTTTGGATAGAGGAGTACAATACTCAGCTGAGCTATTCCAAGAATGGTACAAGATTTTAGGAATAGAATCTACAATGTTAATAGCATATTATCCACAAACAGATGGACAAACAGAACAAGTAAACCAGGTGTTAAAGCAATATCTTTGGTGCTATGTAAATTATAATCTTAGTAATTGGTTGGATCTACTCCCTAGTGTAGAGTTTGCATATAACAATCAAGTACATGAAGATATTAAAGAAAGTCTATTCTTCCTTGAATATGGCAGATACCCAAGAGCAGGCCCAATTTTAGTCAAAGAGTCACCACAAAGAGACTTGAATGACCTGACATATAAATGACAAAAAGCCTTGGAGCAGGCAAAAGTAGCTCTTATTCTTACAGTGGAAAGAATAAAGTAGTACTATGACCAAAAAGTCCAAAGTGTCCTATTTAAAGTTGGCAACAAGGTGTTACTTAATCTGAAGGATTACCAGACTACAGAGCAAGCATTATGACCCTGGTATGAAGGACTATTTGAAATAATAGAAAAGTTGTCCTTGGTTACATTCTGGCTTAGGATGCTACCTCGCTACCAAGTACTGCACCTAGTCTTTTATACTAGTAAGTTAGCACAGTACTCTGAATCCACCATCTGTGGACAGAAATCCACACCACCACCACTGACCTTAATATAGGGCCAGAAAGAATAGGAGGTAGAGAAGATCCTAGATTCACGATAAAGATATAGAAAAAATGAATTCCTTGTTAGATAGAAAGGATACAGTCAAGGAGATGATACATGGGAATCTGAGGAAAATCTACATAATGCAGGCAAAAATCTGCAGGAATATCTTTAGAGTTTACCAAAAATAAGATAACTTCTCAACAGAGCTCAAACTAAGAGAGAAGATAATGTCACAAACTTTATTTAGACCATAACTCCAGGAATACTTGACCAATTTCAACAATCTAAATGGCCACAGAAAGCCCTTAAGAAGACCTTTCAAATTGTACCAAAAACATCTCAAAGCAATCAGTATTCATCAAGTTATCAGCAGATCAGTCAGTGATCACTAAGTTACCAGACACTAAATCACTGATATCTTGGGAACCACTTAATGTAATTGTTTGCTTCAATGACCATTGTGAAGCTCTCTTCAATGCGCTTCTTTTGGCCATAAATAGATCCCAAGGTGATAAGATCCCATAGAGATGCAAGGTCCTTAATATTTGCACATGATACTGATCTTTATTTATAGATTATCATCTGTTCTTGAATAGAACAAAGGACTGCCCTAAGATAGTTAGGTTATCTCTATTTCAAGAACAATAGCACTCCTATATGTAGAACAATAGGTAGTAATCATGTGGTAGGCTG
>Ga0153935_1000180_pt1 | contig 14366 bp, 18 predicted proteins | sample TSNJ019MetaG_FD_104677 | JGI IMG/M metagenome (GOLD analysis project Ga0153935, IMG submission 104677) | Attine ant fungus gardens microbial communities from New Jersey, USA - TSNJ019 MetaG | ecosystem: Host-associated > Fungi > Mycelium > Unclassified | place: USA: New Jersey, Wharton State... | reverse complement strand
TATCATCCAACATGGCACACGGCGATAGCGATGAAAGAAGTCAAGATATTAATTGATGGTAGATGAAACAACAATATCAAATAATTAAGCGTCTAGTATGTCGGCATTAGGAGAACAAGATGCGAGGGCAGGCGGAACTTACAGTAAGAAGTGCCAACGAGCATCGTCGAGAGGTTCTGTAGATGATCTTCGTTGAACAGAAGTTGGTCCTTATGCCAAGTATCCTGATCATGACTTGGTTAGTGACTCTGGCTGATACTTCGAGAATTATCTGTATACCTGGTGTGTCTACGAAAAAGTCAGACAAAAGAAGCGCGATTAAATCACAGGAGACATACCTTTTTGAACTCGGACGCGCACTTCCTGATTGTCGTTGATATCGGTGGTGGGTCCGTTGCGTGAGCCGCCAGAACTAGGAGTTCGGCATTGCGTTATTCAAAGGATCGATAAATCAGTAAGGCTCTCCCACCTTCGGTCAGCGACGGCATCCAAGGTTCCACTGAGTAAGGTACACTCTCTATCAACGCACATATGCCCAAGATCGCGGAATGCAGGGTACGCAGTGCATCTGCATAACCGGGGTCACGCCTTGGCGGAAGCGTAGATCTCTTAGCCAAAGAAACAAAACGATTCTCCGAGTACTTTTCAGATGCGACTATGTCTATAGATTTCAAAAAACCACACCTTCAATGGAATGATACTTTGCCGCTGCGAGCAGCGAACAACACCTGCTAATGTCGTCGAAGCCATCTCTCTCACTTCGACATTCTCATCAGCAAGACACTCTAATAGCACCTCCATCACGTTGGAAACTCCGTCTTGAGATATGTACAGAAGGTTTCTGTAGAAGAAAACAACCAAAGTCGGTAGAGTCTGGAGCCTTGTACGCCAGGACTATTGAAAATGTAATTAGCTCGCACTTGGCCTCAGACAAGAATAAACTCGCACCGTCGTCGACCTGATGGCCGTGACGAAGTGCGACAAAATTGCCGCCACATATTCTATCGGAGGTGACACGACGGAAAGGATGTGCAGGACAGCATTGCTGTACGTGTGCAGATCCGAGCTGTCATTTAACTCCGACATGCGTAGGATCTCGGGACTACAAAAGTTTAGGTAGGTTGATGAATTGATAGATCAAACAGTTGGAAGCACGTACAGCATCGGGACGGCATATGGGAAAATCATCGATACCTGAGAACCATGAGCCGAAACCCACAGCCACTCCAACACTAGCTCAAGTCAGATTTAGAAGGCATTAGCCAGCACAAACCATCGAAAAACCTACATGTCAAGCCAACTTTGTCATACTCAATTTACAATCAATTTTTTGGAGCAACAAGAATCACGAAAATCATTCACCTCCGACTGACTGACCCGGGGAGGCGGAAGGCGTTGTTCCCTCCATTTGGGCATTTGTTCCAGGATCTTCTCAATATTGGCCATATATCGTGTTTTACTGTCAGGAGTATGAACTCGAAAAAAGACTGTTCTAGAGAGATTTTACCGAATTGAGAGCGGATCTTCACCTGGCTTACAGGCATCAAGGAAAACATGGACTGAAGAGTGCCAAGGCTGCCACTGATTCTGTGTGATAGTTCGAAGCATGTGGCAAAATGAATTTCGAATCTTCAAGGCCGATTTAGCTGGAGGCGCTGCTAGTCGAAGTTTATGAGCTTACCTCTGCGTAACCCGTATTGGCATTATTCAAAATCATTTGGACATATTTGTCAGCAAGGGGGTTGAAGAAGACACCCGTGCCGGCAGCAAGGATGTCGAGAAGGGAGAGAGATTTTCTCACTAAATAAGTAGAGGCTCTAAGTCATCGAAGGGAGCTACATCGAGGGATACGAACTCTGGAATGCAGATTCTCCATGAAGCTCAAGAGGAAGCGACAGTATCCAATCTGTCAGAGGTTGATGACGGCGAGGGTCCCGGCTATCCAGAAGCCACTACGCGCGAGACTGAGCTTTTCCTGAAGCGACGAGCTGGTTGATGACGCACCAAGAATAGACTTTCCCAGAATGTCATCGTTTCCGGCTTGATGCTATTCAGGATATTGTGAATTATTTTCTCCGTCCGTTGCCACAATTTCGCCGTTCGATTGGGCGGCCAATGTTTGGAACCTTTGGAAACTACATCAACCGATCTCGAGCAACGAACGACCCGACCTACCGCGAATGAGACCGGCCCAGACCTCTGCACCTGCCCGTTGTTTATATTTGTCTGTATCCAGGAGAAGAGGCTCAATTATGTCGAATATTCCGTCAAGATCGTATTGAGCTAGCATAGTCACTGCGATTGCAAATTTATCAAATCACCTCAATCAAGGGATCTAGTTCTCGCTAACCGGAGGTTTTGATCAAAGAAATATTTTCATCTCGGACTTCAAAGCTGCCAGAACTCCTCACAGTTTCCTGGCTCCATAACAAGACGATCTGCTTAAAAATGTTAGGATGGAATAGGGAAGATTCAAGCTCGTCGAGAGCAGGCTGCGACCGAGTATCCCACTTGAAGAAAGTGGAGCGATCTGTCACCGGTTTGTATCCCTTAATTGTTTGAGACCATGTCAAGAAACCCGTTTGAATTTTGTCAAAATAGTGATCACTGATCAAAGAAAATCAGTAAATGCCTAAGAGCAGTCAGATCTGGACAAACTCCTCAAGAACTTCGCCGGATATTTGTAGTTTATTCATGAAGGTCCCCGGATCGCCTACTTCAACTCCCTCTGCGAGGTCGTTACGCCATTCTTCAAACCAGAGTTCCTCATTCGTCTTGGAAAATGTCCTTCTCTTGATATTAATAAGAAGTAGACGCAATGCACTTGACCAATGTGAGCAAGATAGTAGATACAAGACGCAAAACGTACATTTGAGCTCGTGTCCGTATTGTCGGCTGCGGACTAGTGCACTGATCGATGAAGAACCGAGCAATTTCTGGCGACGCAGGAACATCTCTCCGAAGAAAGCAAGATAGGAATCTAAGCGACATTTGGACATAGCGCCACTGTTGAGAAAGAGCAATATTTAGACATCGGCATGAGGAAAAGATCCTGAACACCTACATGTGTAGTAGGCTTGGTCGCAAACTCTAGGATACTGGAAATCTATCCCATAAGATGAGTAATCTTGCCTCTCGCGTAGGATCAGGACCTATACCGTGTGATGGTAAATCTCATTTCTCTGTTTGAAACGATTTTGACCTTTGTACAAGGCCTCTTCTAGTAATTTTTGGTCGTAGAAAGTTTCTGAAAATTCGCTCTCAAGATCGTGTAGGACTTGATCCACCCGAGGTGTTTCCATGCTGTAGGCCTCAGAATGAATATTATGTTCGTTTATCTGACTCAGACAATCATTAGCTACGCTGGACACAAGCTTTTGTATCGAGGGCTGACAATAAACACATTAGTAGGTACCATACGGCAAGTAACTTGAAGTCGCACCTTCTCTTCGCTTTTGCAACCTAGCAAGGAAAGCAGATACCGTGAATGTAAGCTTTGATCTATGAGGTTTAAAATCAACACGTTGTATCCATCAAGTAGAAGGAAACTATACCTGTTAGTGCATACGCAGCTGCATGCAGGAAAGATTTAGTTACATTATCATGATTAGCGTAGCCACACTTACCAATGCCCTTGTTCCACAAGATGTATAAGGCTCCTTTCATACGATCTGGGTCATCTCCCTTTCCTAAAGCATCGTACAAAAGAGGCAGGACCAAGCGTGTCGATCGAATATAATACTGTTGAATATGTCATCAGATTAATTGGCTCGACTCAACTCCAATCGGCAGACATACCCCAGACACGTTGTGGAAAACAATCTGTGCCTGACTGATTATCACTCATTCAGTGAGCCACAACCTACAATTGCCATGGGATGACCAACCTCCGTATCCGAGTGTAACTAGACATCGATAATTCTGCCAGCTCGGCGAGGAGCCTGTCGTCAAGCTCCGATCGACGACGGTACAGCGAGTGCACGTGAACGCGATTGCTGTGGTACATAAGTGCACGTTTCACAAAGATTAGTCGTGAAAGCTCTTTCTGTCGTGACCATAAGCGAGCCCCACTGCAATGTCCAAGAACTCAGTAATCACCATCAAGTGTGGAAACCCTAAATCAAAACTCACTCTCTCGCTTGTGCGTAATTTTTTTTGATAGATTCAAATGCAGACCTACTCAAACCATAGCCAAGAAAAAAGGTATCCATTGCCCTAACCACACCAATTACTGCATCGATATGGTCCTCGCCCCCTGTATTCTTCCGTAATGCTGAGGAGGCCTTCTGAATAATTTCACCGAACCGTCTGCGCGCATTCAGAACTCGTTGATAACGGGGATCGTTTGGATCAGTTAGGGTAAAGCCAGCTTGAACATCAAGATGTCTGATCACCAGCTCCGGAGTTTCAATGGCTAGATTCATACACAGGTTCGGACTTTCCTGGAATTGCTTTTTGTATATGGTGGGAAGCCCTGACCAAGTAGCTCGAACAATATGAAGGTATCTACTATCATGAATACACGGAATTGATGCAAAACATTAAGCTCACCGGCAGAAGTCGTTTCGTGCAACATTATCCCAAGTTGAAGTAGCTCGAAGTAGGACTTCCACCTTATCGAGAGCAGGCGTTGCAATCTTGCCAATGATATCTATGACAAACGCCACCTCGGCATCAGAAGGAACTGTTGAAATCAGATCATATCATCCAGCCAGTCCAACCACAGGAAAACGGACCATGCCAGTTTATTACCACATCTTCAACATCATACATCTTTCCCCATGATAAGTCATGGTTGGCCTGAAAATCTAACACAAGATGGTCAGTGGCACTCTTGACAGAAACTTGATATATTCAGCTGACATACTTTGATCATTCCACTCGGAGTCATTCACGAAACGCCCGCTAAGAGGGTATACCCCACCCAAAGTATGTAGTGCTCTAGTGATTAAGCGACCCGTCCCAGTGTAACCCCGCTCACTCTTGGTTTTATCCACGAGCAATGAGAGTAAGCTGATAATATCGTCTTTATATTTGAGAAGCTATTATTCTCATCAGCGGTGTATATATCTACTCTCATCGAACTCACCGCCATTCCCCCATGGTCAAAGCAACCTCGTAATATCGCCATATCTAAGTATAACATCAATTAATATTACCTGACAATCCACAGGACTTACTCCAGTGTAAAGTGGTGTCAGAAGGTATGGCAGTGTGTAAAGATGTCGTTCGTACACTCGAGGCTCCGTGGCGTAGCTCTTCCTCTACTTGATATTTACAGAAGGGAAAGAACCGCGCCAGTGTCTTCTCGGGCTGAACCCTCGCGAGACAAGCAATTAGCTGACCAAATGCGCGAACAGCATTTGACTTCACATTTGTTGTTGCATAGTCAAATACCAGGGCCAGGATAAGGTCGAACAACTGATCAGATAGGTGGAGACAGATAACATCTAACATGTTCTTGATGGATCTGAGAACACTCTCCTCCACTTTCCCGCCTGTTGTAGCCTTCTTTCCACCCTCCTCTGGCAGATTTTCGTACAGCGCTAAGACACGACGAAATAACGATGTTACCCAGTCCGCAAAGGCAGCCGTACTATCACGAGCTAACGAGCGTTCTTCTTGTCGACTAAGTCGAGGCATTACACCCATTTCTATCCCTTCGGGCAAACCTCCACTTTCATTTTCATCAACATCCGTAACTTCTTCTGGAGGAATATCACCAGACAAAGCGACACCTGTCTGATGAATGGAGAGATCTCCTATTTTGATGTTCTGCACGACTCCAGTTATGAACATGGTAGCACAGATGGTCTTGATGGGATCATTCTACACGATCATAAGTTTGATGCAGATATAAAAATATTAGAAAATTTATATTCACCAGATCGATACCAGGAACACATAATTCAAGAAGGGGAACGATGTGCTGATGACCGCCCAGCCAAAGGCTCTCCGTTGTCAAAGTGTCAGTGACAGAGGACAGCATTCTGAGGACGGCTGTTGTTCGATGGGTCTCATTCACAACCTCCAAACCACTGTATGCTCTTTCAAGAAGTTCGGGCATGATCAAATTAGGCTCTAAGAAGGCCAGTTGTCGGAGACAGCCCTGGGCAAAACCAAGAGAAAGAGGGTCTTTTGCAAACATAGCAAGCAGACAAGGGGTCCGAAGAATTTGAACGAAAGATCGCCGAATTTGAGGCGTCAATCTACGATCCTGAAGATGAAGTCAGACGTGAGATTGATAGTGGCAAATCTAGGACATACAAGAGGTGTTTTGCAGCTTGATAGTTCTTCCTCCCTGACACGCCTATAGAAATGGGCCGCCAAGAAATGAACGAAAGATGTAAGCTTGGAAACACGTTGGTGAGGTTGAAGATATGGGTATGAGACTATGACATACCAGGGCCGACCAGGGGCCAGAGTTGGACGGATGAAAGAAAGATTCGGTGCATGTTATCAGTTTGTCCAGGGTATCAAGAGCTTTACATCCGGCCACAAAACCTAACTGCTTGGGCAAATGACCATCTCCAAGGCAGTCTGGGGTCGACTTCCGCAGTTCTCCATCGACTGACATGGAGTAAATAAAAACCTTTGCCAATGCGCCTAGGGAAAGTGTAAGTACGAAACGGTAGCCGATGCATGAAGGTTACTTGCCAATCCTGTTCGGCGTGTTGAGCTGCTCGGGAGGTCGTTCTAATGAATTATCGGCATGGGAGGCTGTAGAAGAAGATGCCTGCCATAGCATCCATTGTCAAAGAAACATCACAATGTATATATTCAATAAGCACACCTTCAAGGAACCAACTGGTACGGCTATGACGAGGATCAAAGTTAGGTACGACTTGCTTACATTTAAACAATTTGACCTACCCATCATATTCAAGCCCTTGTTTGTCAATATACTCCACTGTTCTGCAGTCCATATACCAACATCTTTCCAGGCAGCTGTGCCATCACCACCGAATTCACCCTCGGGTCCTGCGACATGATCTCGCGCTAGATCGCCTGCTAGTTCCATAAATCTCTCATCAAGAAATGCTGAATTAAAGGCTTCCCAGATCTTGAATATCGCTGGGAGATATATGTCTGGATGCGTCCGCGGAATGAAGGAAGCCATGACATTGGCCATAGTCAGGGTTTTCTGAACTCATAAGATAAACGATCACCTCTAATACGTTGGACCATAGCTTACATAAAGCGTGAAAAGCGGCAAGAACGTTTCCAGCATGTGAGGTACCTCACATGCTGGAAAATATAGTTGACATTGAACAGCAATATCCAAGTAATAACTGGCTAAAAATTTCCTAACATGGATTTCAGCCAGAGGTGGACAGCTGGAGGATATTAACTTACCCGGAACCATCAGAGAGATCATGTTGCATGACCCTCCACAACGGCTGCCAAGGAAGCTGTAGATCTGAAGCCTTCAGCTTGCGTTTTTTCCCCGGTTTGTTATTACATAGTCTGGTAATCATTACGGACCAGCTTCTCAGAGAACGATTATCGACCCCAGGAAGAACGCAGAGTTCGTAATAAAACTTGACAAGCTTTGCACGTGTGGATTTAGGCATAGGATACCGCATAAGTAACCAACTAGACAAAAACATGGTTCCGGTCAGTGGTCCATGCAAACTATGAAGGTTGAGCGTACCACTGGAGCAGACCATCCCATGCTGTAACTAACTCCCAGTTCTTGGCCCTTGCAGCGATGTACAAGCGCGAGATGATAAATTCTAGTTTGGTTTGCATCTCCTCAGTGGATTCACCCTTATATGGGATAGAATCTAAGTATGTTTGTAAAGATCTTCCTTCTACCCATGATTGGTCCTGGGAACCTATGGTCGAAACATCGTCATCGTCATCCATGTTTAGATCAGAGGAAAAGACTTGATGGAGCAAATCAGATGATGAGAGGCAAGCACTTGAGTAATGTCCTCCATGGTGGAATGAGATATGACATACGCTGGTAATCTAGGGATATATATACGTTTGATGTGATGACGCGTTCTCGAGTTTGACCAGAAAAGGCAGCGAATTCAATTGAAAGTACTGTACGCGTCAATATGGATGTGACATTTGGAATCACGTGTCCTCTTCCTGCCCTTCGGCCCAGCTGTCCCAAAAAATATGTTTCAATCTCTTGGACGTCTACTTACGAATAATTGTCGTCACATTGGTCGGCGTGCGCCTTCACAAGCGTATGCAATCCTCTCGACACGTAGCTCCAACAGGCTCTTGAGGCCCCTGCTTTGGGGCGGCACAGTATCAGTATCAGTCGCGGTCTTACTTGGATTCTCTGCCCCAACTGTCCACTTGGATGCTGGTGTGAAGCTGACAGGAGAAACTGAAGAAAGTGAGGGGAAGGTGGGTCAGTATGCTTACTGTCTAGAAGGTCAAGCAAGCTCATAGCCATTTTGAATACAAGTCGATCCTGCTACTTCTATTACTTTCCCCAAAACCATTCAGGTCCCTGCAAAAGTCCCTATTCCTCCTCTCACTTTGGTCGGCCTCGGCGTCAGGACGGTGTCCTTCCTCAAAATCAAAGTATACTCTGTTGCATTGTATGCTGACCTAGCAAATCCCAACCTCCATGTTTGCAATCTGTTTACCCACTGTCGTCGGGCGATTAAGTCAATCTCGTATTGTTATAGGTGCCTTCAACGATTACATCTGAGCAGAAGATTGACTACATCGTGAAAAATACCGCCTGTGTAGTCAGGATTGGTGGGCATTCTCAACAGATGTTCACAGTCCATTATTCGTTAATGTTGAATTTTCAGTCCCGACTCGTACTACTAATTTCACTCACTTACGTGATGCCTTCACGCGTGCCTTGAACATCCGTCTCACTCAAGCCAATCAGAACGGGGAACTTACGGAGGAACAAATCGTCCAGGAAGGCTCCCCCATCAGGAAGCTCTCGGGACTCTTCCCCAATGCACCTCTGACAAAGCACACGCCTTTTGACATCTTCCTCACTGCCCCACAAAAAGGAAAATCTCGCGCATTGATCTTTCGTGACCTCGGTAGCGTAGAAAGTGATTGGGTAGCAACGAACCTCGTCCTCAATTACTTTGGTCCAGAGTGTCCCAGTTCAGCAGTGAGTGCCAAAGGTATCCTTGTGTTCCTGCATTGATGGTACTGTACTCCCAAGTTGAAGGAATCTGTGATGAAGAACATAACAGACTACCATAATTAGTCAATATATTTTTCGATATCTGAACATTCCGTCAGCTGCGAATCCAGATCCAAGCCGTGGACTGGGTACGAATAGCACAGTATTCATGTCTAATACATTTTCACGCTTAACACTTAGTATTGGCAAGCAAGTCGCAAAAATGATTGAGTAGCATTCCACTAAGTTGTTTCCAAAGCCCATCATCTCAGCACCGATTCAACTTCTTTGATCAGTCTTACTCGCGAACGGTATTAGGGATCGATTCGTCTCGAGTTGAACCACAATGATGAAGCCAGGAGGGTACAAAGGCCGATAGCCAGTTCATACTGTTGGAGATAGCTACGACAGAGCGAGACCGCAGCAAACATGCACCGGTATCAATTCGGTACTATATAGTAGTTACAGTACAATAGCTACGACGTTCATTGGTTTATTACAATAAAAACATGATCACCAAGACAAAAATGACGAACTTATTTTACTGTATTGTTCGATATTTCAACACATACCTCAACGGGTGTAGTTTGTCAAGGGCCTAGTCGACGGCGGAGGAAGAGTGTAATAACCCATTATTTTGCAAGGCAATTCCCCCCCCCCCCGAGAAGTGTTCATCTAACTTGCCAAACATCTGTTTCCTTTAACCCAAATCCCGAAGGTGTCGAGGATAAATATCCAGAGTTATCACCAATCTACCTGCGAACGCGCCTTGATTTTTTTTTTAAGGGAGAGCGGCCGCTATAAGTCAGCAGTAAGAGATTTGAATTCACATTCACGACGAAGAGAGACACGGGCAAGCAATCAATGGTTCATACGACAGTGAAGATGTGTAAGATAGTTTTGTTCGAGGTGAACTCGTCTGTCTTGTTGGTGTTATTTGTATCCTTAAAATGGTAGGTCCACTTATTGAGGCATCTGTTTCACTTATGATTATGAGCCTACAAAATTTCTTGCTTCTTAAGCCGCACAGATGTTCTAGAGCTCCCTCATATACGAAGTTTTACTTGAAATCTCTAAACCACCGAGTCCAGAAATTTGCGACGCACAGAGACAGCGTAAATTTGGATAACCGACAATCACCCCTCTCACAGTCGCCGCTTGACACTGGACGAAACCGCTCGCAACTGCGACTCGAGTCGATCGGGCCCTTCAATCTCGGAACATCGCAGCGAGCATTACGTGGTGGTGAAGGGACGAAGAAATGGTCGGAACTCAGTACAGGAGGAAAGGGTTCGTTTTTAGTTCATTGTCCTCATGCAGTATTAGCTCATGCTGCATTCAGCCATGCGTACAGCTTCACATACGAAAAACTTGGCCATTATTCTTATTGGTGCAGGCTTTGCATCGCTGTTAATATATACTGTTACTTCTGAAATTTACTCAAGCAATTCTCCGACGAATCTCTTCAAGGATGCCTGTGAACGCATCAAACGCAACCAAAGAGCATGTCGTTGCTTTTACTAATCTGTCATTGCTGACAATCTGCTGCTGCATAGGTTCTCAAGTACTTGAATGGTCCTCTCACGTTTCACAACAACCCACCATCACTTGTCCGACCCCGCCACCGAAATCGACATGTTACGTCCCAAATTTTTGTCGATACTCATGGGCAGGAACATATGATCATGACGTTTTATATTGAAGGCCGTCCTGAAGGCTCAACGTCCTTTCCAGCTGATATTGGATACTATGAAGCTCTCTCCCTTTGGGCACACGAAAAGGCGGCCCATTTGCCTGAATTATCCTTACATGAGACAACAGCTTGGATCAGGGACGGAGCAGAGAACTTCTGGGAACGATCGAAACAGATATTCAGATATCTAAACGGAACTCCCATGTCAAAACCGCCTTTACCCAATCCAGGAGACCAAAACAAACAAACAAAAAGCCATGAAGAACAGAAAAGATGGAATTTTGCTGGGATGTTCTCTTCTCTAAAAGGAACTCGAAGAGGTTCTGACTCATCGACATCCTCGAAAATTGAGAGTAGAATCTTCACGGAAGGTGAGGTGCATGCTGATTTGGTCCGAGTGAGTACCATCCTTGGTTGGTATGCTCTGCGCATGCTGATAACAATCTAGAATGGCGATGGATACTTTGTTTTCCGGTATCTACTCGTTGACATTCCCAGTGAGTACCCTTGCCGTGTTCGAGAGCTCATCACCGAAACCGGATATCAGATACAAGGGAATCCAACCCTGTCCGTATCTTTGTGGAACGAGCCCCTGGGGTTCGAGACAACGAACCTGTGATGCGCTGGGACATGCACTAACCTCATGTATAACAATGGATTTTCATGCCCGCATCTCTTACCGAATAATCGAAAACCAGAATCTAGTGGTGAAGAGGATATATATGGCTATCGATTAATCTCCGAAGAGTTTTTGCACACGTTTGAGGACAGAATCTTTGGAAGGGTCTGCGATAAAGCAATTGAGCCCCAAACGATCGGCTGGGAGAAGAAATGAGTGCACCGTATGGATGGTCTTTAGAGGGAATCTCCAGTAAGGCAGGAAAGGCTTGATTATATTTATCGATGGTTGGTCGAATCTTCTCAGCGACCTTGCAAAGTCAGAGGGCAAATAAGGGACCGAGTTCAGATCAAATGAGGACAAACACACATGCTGGTTGATTAAGAGAATGGCGACGTCAGAACGTTCTGAGAAATCCTGAAAAGATGACTCGATCGTCGCAACAGGTGTTTCTAATTATCGTCAATGAAATGAAAGTGAAAGTGAAGACCTGGATGACATACTGGAGTCCACGACCAGAAAGTTCTTTTTCTGGTTGTCACTGACATGCCCAATCCCCGCTAATAACAAACCAGTGATTGAATCCTAAAGTGCATGTTGACAAATCCACGCAAGAACACATCAAAGAGGCACTCCACCTCGTCCCCAATGACTGCTATGAGATTCCTGTCCTTGTATGAAGTTGTGGACGTCATCCTAGGAGATTGAAATAACTCAAAATAGAAAAGGCTGCGTTGGACATGTTTGGCTAAGGGTTTGGTTCCATAACATCATTTCGATACCTACCCGCTGCGCCATGGATATCTTTAATCGACCGCCATCAATATCCGAGGACACATTGCAATATGCACTCTACCCAGGGTCAAAATTGTCCAACAAAGCTTCAGTGACTTTACTTGCCACCTGTATCCGTGACTATATCGACGCACTTCTTTGTGGTTTCATATGGCACCGAGACACATTTGAGCTAAAGGCAGCAGAAGATTCTTCAAACAATTGGTTCCTTGAGGGCAGGATGCGTGTTGGAGACTCAATTGATGACGAATGGTGCACTATCTGGCTTTTACGCGAAATTAGTTCCAAATGGGATCTAGTCATCAGGTAAGCGTTTACATTTATCTTATCTTTTTGTCATCGTTGATTGCACAGTCTGACAGCGTTTGCGACACTGATGGAGAGATCTTGCTCATTGAAGCCGCCAACGAACTCCCTTCATGGGTGAAACCTTCAAATGCTGAGAACAGGGTGCGCCTGATTGTCTATTGAACTGGTGAGGAGAATTGACTTTTCACCTGCAGGTTTGGATCTACCAATCTCGCCTCCACCTTATTCCGCTCTCACATGTCTCCCTGCCCTCTAGAAGGCGTGGTCGCAGAAAATTCACCAACGCTACTGACAGCGAAGCGGATGAGGATCTCAATGACGATGAAGAGGATGGATGGATCGCCCCAGAAGATGCAGTCAAATTCGTCAGAGATGATTCCATAGCCACCTTCGCGTCTGGAGAAGTGGAGGCCAGTGTCTGGCGGCGAACATCTGGGTATATGTTCCACAATACTTCACAATCGAGAAATCTAAGGCCGTATCAGCTACCCTGGCGCTCTACGTGAGCATCTGCATATCACAAGGGCTTATATACCTATGGACATTGCCAAGGCTTTATTAACTAAACCCTATCTGGTCCAGAAGGCTGTAGAAACCTTCTATACCAGAGATGCAATCCAGCTACGTGTGAGTCGTCGGCATATATGTGCATGAATTTACTCAAATCTGAGTCAGGCAGCTCATCGTATGTCACGGTTCCCACCAGACACAAATGTTCTGCGATCCATCAAGATGACACGCATAGCATTTGCTCAATTGATGGGCCAAAAATTTTATCCCCCGAAGATTTTCGGCCAGTGGAAAGAGAATGTGGGAAGCAAAGAGTACAAATGGAGAGATATCGGCATGAAGATTGTAAAGCTTCTCTTTGGCTCGGGATAGCAATCATCTTCTCATCATTTTTGTTCTTGTTATCAGGCTGCTGGTTTCGAGATGCTTTATCAGGAAAATAAAGAACAATCAACACAGGCTTCAGAAAAATCAAAAGTTTGCTTTTCCGGTTACACGCAATGACTTGGTATACTCATGTCATAAAGGCCGAGGCCAACAAGGACGCTCTACGTCGGAATTCGGAATATAATCAATATATCCAAAATCTCATTTCTATAGGATATTTCAAAGGTGAAAAAGAAGGTTCCCAGCTTTGGAGTGAATTGGAAACGAAGGCCACAATTACTTTCCTTGAGATTCAAGCTCCAAAGTATGTTTTGGACTTTCGAGCTCAAGTAAATACTCACTATTCTTATAAGTCAGCGGTCATCGTTTGCAAAACAGGTTGATTTAGCTGTTTCAGAAGCGGGCTTGATTGGTGATCCAGGATTGCACGAGGAAGACGATGAATCATGGCTCACAATCGACGCTCAGGACCTGGAGACTCAACTTCAAGAGTCCCTGGGTCATACAAAGAAACTACGCCGGGAAGATGTTATGGATGTCGATTCCCTGGAAATTTCGGCAGAAGATCGAATTGCATCTGAACAAGCATCACGGCTCAAAGATCTGGCTAGCAAAGTCGAGCAGTTCGTCGAAGGCGAAGGTGACATGGAAGGTGCTCGTTTTGAAGAGTAGGTATCTCTCCTGCATGGTTGACACATGCTCATATGACTGGGGTTTCCTTTCCAGCGAAGAATTCTCCGACGAATCTTTTAGCGATGGCTCAGATGGTGACGATTTTGAAGAGGCCACATCATCAAGTCTTCGAGTTCATTACACAACAGAGGCTATGGATAGCCTAGTGCCGGGCTTAGATCCCAGTGACTATGGTCAAATGCCAGCTACTTTCTACTCTAATTCTCAGAAAATAGCCTCAACAACCATTGCGACTGATGTCG
>Ga0153935_1000179_pt1 | contig 14389 bp, 16 predicted proteins | sample TSNJ019MetaG_FD_104677 | JGI IMG/M metagenome (GOLD analysis project Ga0153935, IMG submission 104677) | Attine ant fungus gardens microbial communities from New Jersey, USA - TSNJ019 MetaG | ecosystem: Host-associated > Fungi > Mycelium > Unclassified | place: USA: New Jersey, Wharton State... | reverse complement strand
ATTTGGAAGGAGCAAAACTCAAATTTGAAATCTGGACAGATCACAAAAACCTCCAGTATTTTATGGTGAGTCAGAAATTAAACTGAAGACAAGCAAGATGGGCCCTATACCTATCACAGTTTAGTTTCATGTTGAAGCACATTCCAAGAAAGAGCATGGGGAAGGTGGATGGATTAAACAGAAGGCCAGACTGGCAGGATGGAGTGGAAAGAGATAATGAGAATCAGAAACTAGTGAAGCTGGAGTGGATTAGGAAAGCAGAAACAATAATAGAGGAGGAAAACCTAAAAGAAAGAATCAGAAAGGTGCAGGAAGGGGATGAGAAAGTTGTAAAAGCAGTAGAGGAGCTGAAAAAGGCAGGAATCAAGACACTGAGAGACAAAGAATGGGAAGTAGAAGATGGAATAGTAATGAAGGAAGGAAGGATATATGTGCTAGAAGAGGACCTCAGAAGGGAAATAATACAATTACACCATGACACCCTGGTAGGAGGGCACAGAGAGAGATAGAAAACAACGGAGTTGATTGGCAGGAATTACTGGTGACCAGGAATAATAAAAGAGGTGGGAAGATATATGGATGGATACAATACTTGTCAAAGGTACAAGAACCAAAGCAAGGCACCAGCAGGAAAGCTAATGCCCAACTGTTGTGAGAACCTCGAGTAGGAAAAGATTTCCACAACATTCGAACATCCAATCTAAAATCTCCAAGTACACAACAGAGTAAAAAGGCATAATAAGGGGATTAGTAAGCCAAGTCACATGATAAGGTCAGGTGACCATAGAACATTCTGGAAGAGACATATGACCATGGGATTGTAGGGTATAGCCACTGTAGTAGTAGTATAAGTAGGGCTGCAATCCAACGAAGAACTCCATCAAGTTCTTCCTGAACATCCATCTAGGGTGACCACTAAGAACATTCACTGTTCCTTGGTAACATAAAGGTGATTTGTGAAAGATTTTGCCAGAATAGCTAAACCACTACATAAACTGGTCAGAAAGGATGAGAAGTAGAATTGGGGAGAAGAGCAAAAGAAGGTATTCAAGAAATTAAAGGTGTTTACAACACGACTGGTATTAGTAGTACCTAACTTAGATAAAGAGATGAAAGTGGAGGTAGATACATCAGAATACACAACAGGGGGTATACTCTCAATGAGGTGTGAAGATGATAAGTGAAGGCCAGTAGTCTTTATTTCAAAATCATTGAATGAAGCAGAAAGAAATTACAAAATTTATGATAGAGAGATGCTGGCAATAATTTGATTTCTAGAGGAGTGGAGGCATCTGCTAGAAGGCATACAAACAAAATTTGAAATCTAGAGTAATCATAAAAATCTCAAGTATTTCATGAGCAGTCAAAAGTTGAATTGAAGACAAGTAAGATGGGTATTGTACCTGTCTAGATTTGATTTTATGCTAAAACATGTACCAGAAAGCAGTATAGGAAGAGCTGACAGCCTTAGCAAGCATCCAGACTGGCAAGTAGAAATAGAGAGAGATAATGAAGATAGAGTATTGGTGAAAAAGGAATGGCTGGAGGTTAAAGCAACACAGGTAACAGAAGTGGTAATCAAAGGGGTAGACCTGTTGAAAAAGATTAGAAAATCAGAGACAAAAGATGATGAGGTAGTAAAAGCCATAGAAGAAATGAAATGAACAGGTGTTAAAATGTTAAGAGATGAGGAGTAGTGAGAAGAGAATAGATTAATGTTGAAGAATAGAAAGATATATGTCCCAAGAGATAAGAAATTAAGGGTAGAGGTAATCCAACTACACCATGATATACTAGTAGGAGAACATAAAGAACAGTGGAAGACAACAGAGTTGGTGATAAGGAACTTTTGGTGGCCTGGGGTCACTAAGGAAGTCAAGAAGTATGTAGAAGGATATGATACATGCCAAAGGAATAAAAACCATACAGAGGTACCTATAGGAAAGCTCATGCCTAATGCAGTACTAGAAAAGCCTTGAAGTCATATTACAGCAGATTTTATTACAAAATTACCACTAGCACAGGATTATGACAGCATTCTAGTAGTATGTGATAGGATGACAAAAATGACACACTTTGTGCTAACTACAGAAAAGACTTCAGCAGAAGAAGTAGCAAAATTGTTCTAGGATAACATCTAGAAGCTGTATGGCTTGCCAGAAAGTATCATTATGGATAGAAGAGCACAGTCCATAGCAGGGATAATAAAGGAGTTGAATTCAATAATGGGAATTGATACAAAGTTGTTGACAGCCTATCACCCACAAACAGATAGATAGACAGAAAGGATGAATCAGAAGTTAGAACAATACCTGAGGATGTTTATTGACCACAGGTGGAAACAATGGCCTGACTGGTTAGTGATGGTAGAGTTTGCATATGATAATAAAGTATAGACTAGTACAAAAGTATCACTATTCAAGACAAATATTGGACAAGACCTGTACATGGGATTTGAAATAAGAAAGAAGGGGAAGTTTGAAAAAGTAGAAGAATTTGTGACAAGAATAAAGGAAGTTCATAAAGAGGCAAAAGCAGTATTGAGAAAGAGTCAGGAGGAGATAAGAAAGTATGTGGATAGAAAAAGAAGTGAGGCAGAAGAATATCAAGTAGAAGACTAGGTGCTTTTAAGCACAAAAGATTTGAAGTACCAAATGCAAGAAAGGAGATCAGAAAAACTGATGGAGAGATTTGTCAAACCTTATCAAGTAAAGAAAATAATTTCAACAAATACAATAGAACTAGATTTGCTGAGTACAGTAAAGATACATCTGGTAGTCAATGTTAGTAGAGTATGTAGGTACAAAGATCAAGCAGAGGGCCAGAGAAAAGAACAGCCATCACCAGTGATAATTGATAGGGAAGAAGAGTATGAGGTAAAGAAGATATTGAACAAGAGAAAGCTTAGAGGAAAAGACAGATATGTAGTGCAATAGAAAGGGTATATAACAGAGGAAGATACTTGGGAGCCAAGAGAAAACTTGGGGAATGCACAAGATTTAGTGAATAAATTTAAAGAAGAATATAGAGAAGGTATTAGGCAAATAAAGAAAAGAAATAGCAGGAAAAACTACAAAAGAGATGTTATGAAACAACTCCCAAGAAGAAAACTATTTCTTGTGCTTTCATCAACATCCAAGAATATAATGTGGGAAAGATATAAATAGTGTGGGAAGGATTATGTAATATATGTATAGTTCTTAGTAAGGATCATGTGATTGCAGGAGACAGGTGTACAGACCATCTAATATTTGTATAAGTACCTAGTAGAATCCAATGAGGAACTCTATTGAGTTCTTCCTGAACAACCACCTTGGTTGAGCTCTAAGTCCTCATGACTCCACACTAACAAGAGAACTGCAAGAAAGATACACAGCAAAGATATTATATGGATGGAATAACAGGAGGTTTGATAGGAAATACTGGGGAAGAATTGAAAGAAATTGAAAACAATGGAAGAAAGGAAAGACAAGAGAACAAAAAACTTTGGAAATGATCCAAGAAAAAGATGAAGAAGAGGAAGAAGGAAACAAGCAAGAATTTGAAGGAGGTAGAATAGAAGAATAGAATGAAGATGAAATGGGCAATTTATGAAACCCATACAATGAACTATAAAGTCCTCAGGACAAGGACCTTTAAGAGAGAGGTACTGTCATGAGCTACCTTGACTATGACAAGAAGCTATAAATAGAACAGACATGAACTAGAATCAAACTGTTAGCTGATGGACAGCTTGTAGTTTAAACAAGGACAAATAGTGTACTTGTATATATAGTAGACTGCAGTTGAGCAAGAACTCCATTAAGTTCTCTTCTAACCCTAAAGAACTGCCTTGAGTTGAACTCTAGCTTAAGGTTTCTGAGTCAGTCACTGACAAGATTGCAAAGACACAAAGACCTGGAAGGCTCATGTGCTAGAGTGGTATTATTGATAAATAGTGAATGTCCTTAGCAATCATCCTAGATGGATGTTCAAGAAGAACTTGATGGAGTTCTTTCTTGGATTAGACTACTATTTATACTATTTTACAGTAGCTGTACTACTACTAGTCCATGGTCATATGATCTTCTAGAATGTTCTATGGTCACTTGACCTTGTCACGTGATTTGGTTTCCTAAGTTCCCATGCTATTTATACCTTGACCTCATTGTATGATTTGAGATTTTGGATTAAGTGTTTAAATACATGGGAGACCATTTCCTTCTTGGGGCTCTCATAACAAGTGGCTACATAAGTATAGGAATGTGTTTTCAAAGAATAAATCAGAGAGAATGCCAATACAGAAACCATATGGCTATGCAATTGACTTTGTGGAAGGTGCAACACTTCCCAAACTAGCCAAGGTATAAGAACTTAGACTAAGATGTCTTAGAATTACTTCTAGTCTGAGTTGACAAGGAGAACTTGATAGAGTTCCCATTAGCTTACTATACACTACTTATACACATTCTGTATTTACTTCTATTTATAAAGTCCTATGCATCTCTTTTAAGTCATTCTCTCTTATGCATCCACTGATTATTTAATTAAATGAAAAAGAAAAGAAAAGAAATCTAAATAATGACTTAGCTATTTTGGCTATGTCATGACACAAGGTCTATCTGCTCTCTCTAGTAAAAAGAAACTCTCTTGACACATGGATCAATGAGAAACTCAGAAAAAAGTATATCTGACCATCTACTAGCCTAATAGCAGCTCCATTCTTTTTTGTAAAGAAGCACAATAGAAGCTTATGACCTGTTATAGACTGTAGAGCTCTCAATGGAATTACTATCAAAAATTGCTATCCAATTCCTAGAATAGCTGACTTGATTGAATCACTCAGCAAAGCCTCAATCTTTACCAAAATCAACTTGAGGTGGGGATACAACAATGTTCATATCAAAGAAGAAGATGAATGGAAAACAGCATTTATTACAAGACAAAGTCTTTTTGAGGCAACTGTCATATATTTTGGTTTTTCCAATACACCAGTAACCTTCCAAAGTATAATGAATAACATATTGGGAGACTTGATTCACATACAACTAGTAATAGTATATTTAGATGATATTCTAATATTTGGGACATGTTTGAAGAAACACAGGTGATTGGTCAAGAAAGTGCTGAAAAGGCTCCAATTTAATGACCTTTACGCTAAAGCAGAAAAGTGTTTCTTTGAGCAAAGTAGTATCAAGTATTTAGGTGTAATTATTTCAGAGAATAAAGTACAGATAGATGGGAAGAAACTTTCAGGAGCTCTAAAGTAGCCAGTACTGACTAAAGTCAAGCAAGTACAAGCATTCTTAGGCTTTGTGAATTTCTATTACTGGTTTATTGAGAACTTTGCCAAGATGTCAAAGCTACTTTCTGACTTGACCAAGAAGAATAGTATCTTGCCATAACTTGGCAAAACAGCTAAGTCATTATTTTATTTTTCTTTTCTTTTCTTTTCTTATTTGAACTTACTACACAAGAAGAAGTGCAGGAAAGTATCATATGACATGTCATAGATAATGTGTCACAAAGTCAGGTGACATCACATGATGAGCATGGGAAAGTAGTGCACAGACCATGTAGTAAATGTATAAGTAGTGTACAGAATTGAATAAGAACTCCATCAAGTTCTCCTTGTTAACTCAGACTAGAAGTGCAGTTAAGTCATCTCAGACTAAGTCGCTATATACCTGGACTTTGGGTATAGAGCAACAAAATGCTTTTGAGATACTGAAAAAGGCCTTTACCATGGCTCCAGTTCTAAGAATACCAAATGACAAAGATCTCTTTAAGTTATCTACCAATACCAGTGACTTCACAACAGGAGCTGTCTTATCTCAGAAAGACATGCAAACCAATCTATGGCATCCAGTAGCTTTCTTCTCCAAGTCATTATATGTCCATAAAAGGAACTACTTGTGGTAATTTGGGGACTAGAGAAATACAGATACTATTTGGAAGAACATTCATATAAAGTTGAGATCTGGTCAGATCATCAGAACCTTATATTTTTTAGGACAGCTCAAAAGTTGACTAGAAGGCAAGCAAGATGGGCACTTTTTATGACTTATTTTGACTTTGTACTCTATTATAAACCAGGAAAGACAATACAGGTAGAAGACCTCTTGTCCAGATGAGCAGACCATGAGATAGGGACAGATCTTGACAATACAAACCAGGTGTTGCTAAAACCTGAGTTCTTTGCTATCAATGCACTAGAGGTTACTCATGAGATACCAATAAATGACAAAGTAATCCTAAGGAAGGTCAAAGCTGCACTCTTCTCAGACAAAGTCACCAAAGACTATAAGATATTACTGTTGTGCAACTGAAGTCGAGTTGACTTAGCAGCTAAATCTTTGAGGGTTACAAAGAGAACTCAATGGGGTTCTTGCTTAATTGTGCCAGTTACTTATACAAGTACACTATTTGCCCTTTATCACAAATAGTCACTTACTGATTTATGAGTTGATGATTTAATAATCAAAAGGCTCAAAAAAACAAAGTTTAGACAGTAGCAAAAGATGTTAAGTCTAAGGTTTATTCTCAGATATACAGTCCTTAAAAAAATACATGATTGTAGTGGTCCATGTACCAGGATAGTCTACTATATGATCACTACCTATTGTTCTATATATAGGAGTGCTATTGCTCTTGAAATAGAGATAACCTAACTGCCTTAGGGCAGTCCTTTGTTCTATTCAAGGACAGATGATAATCTATGGATAAAGATCAGTATTATATGCAAACATTGAGGATCTTGTATCTCCATGGGATCTTATTGCCTTGGAATATATTTATGACCGAAAGAAGTGCATTTAAGAGAGCTTTACAATGGTTATTAAAGCAAACAATTATGTTAAGCAGTTCCTGAGATATTAGCAATTTAGTGTCTAGTAACTTGGTGATCACTGACTGATCTGCTGATAACTCAGTGAATACTAATTGCTTTGAGATGTTTTTGGTACCATTTGAAAGGTCTTCTTAAGGGCTTTTGGTGGTCATTTAGATTGTTGAAATTAGTTAAGTATTCCTAGAGTTATAGTCTGAATGAAGTTTGTGATACCTTTGTTTACATTGATGGTATTCTACAACCAGCCATGAGGTGTCATAACTTGGCAAAACAGCTAAGTCATTATTTTATTTTACTTTCTTTTTCTTTTCTTTTCTTTTCTTATTTGGACTTACTATATAAGGAAGAAGTGCAGAAAAGTGTCACATGACAATGTTGCATGTTACAGTCACATATCAGGATGTCACAATATCATGTCACATGACAATGTCACATGATAAGTGTGGAAAAGTAGTGCACAGACCATGTAGTAGTTGTATAAGTAGTGTACAGAATCAAATGGAAACTCTATTGAGTTCTTCTTGTCAACTTGGACTTGGAGTGTAATTAAGTCATCTCAGGCTAAGTCACTACAAGAGGCTACCAGTTCAATTCCCTTGTCCATCATTCTATAAATACATATCTTTGGTTATAGTCAAAGCAACTCATTGTTATAAGTCACCTCAACTATGACCAAAGAACATCTATTTATAGAATGACAAACAAGGGAATTGAACCGGCAGCCTCTTGGCTGGTTGTAGAATACTATTAGTATAAATGAGGGCAAATAGTGTACTTGTATAAGTAGGTAGCTCAATTAATCAAGAACCCCATTGAATTCTCTTTATAACCCTCAAAGACTTAGATGCTGAGTCAACTCGACTTGAGTCATACAATGCTCATGACAGTATCCCTCTCTTAAAGGTCCTTGTCCTGAGAACTTTACAATTTATTGTATGGATCTTGTAGGTTGCCTATTTTATCTTCTTTATTCTACTCTTCTATCCTTGGTCTCTCTATTTCTTGTTTATCTCCTTCTTCCTGAATCATTTCCAATGTTCTTCTCCTCTATATTCCTTTCCAACATCTCTAATTTCTTTCCAATCATCCCCAATATTTCTAATCAAACCTCTTATTGTCCTATCCATATAATATCTTTGCTGTATACCTCTCTGGTAATTCTTCTTTATGAAACTCTCTATGGTCTTCTTTTCTTGCCTATCTTGACTCCTCTCCATACTCTTCTTCAAACCTTTCTACTAGGTCTCTTACATTCTCTATGTCATAAACTTCATTTGAACCATAACTCCAGGAATACTTGACTGATTTTGATGATCTAAATAGCCACCAAAAGCCCTTAAGAAGCCCTTTTAAACAGTACCAAAAATGTCTCAAGGCAATCAGTATTCACTGAGTTATCAGTAGATCAGTCAGCAATCACCAAGTTACCAGATACTAAATTGCTGATATCTTGGTAACTGCTTAACATAATCATTTGCTTCAATAACCACCATGAAGCTCTCTTTAATGTACTTCTTTTGGCCATGAATAGACCCCAAGGCAATAAGATCCCATGAAGATACAAGGTCCTCAATGTTTGCATATGACACTAATCTATTATCTATAGATTATCATCTGTCCTTGAATAGAACAAAGAACTACTCTAAGACAGTTAGGTTATCTCGATCTCAAGAGCAATAGCACTTCTATATATAGAACAATAGGTAGTGATTATGTGGTAGGCTGTCCTTGTAGTGACTTAGCCTGAGATGACTTAATCACCCTCCAAGTCTGAGTTGACAAGGAGAACTCAATAGAGTTCTCATTTAATTGTTGTATATTACTTATATATATTCTGTATTTACTTCTATTTCTAAAGTCCCACACATCTCCTTTGAGTCATTCCTTCTCACATGTTCACTGATTATTTAATTAAATGGAAAAGAAAAGAAAAGAAATATAAATAATGACTTAGCTGTTTTGGCTATGTTATGACACCACCTCTCTCTCAAGGTTCCTTGTCCCAAGGATTTTTACAACTCATAGTAGAGATCACAAATGTTTCCCATTTCACCATTATCTTCTTCTGTCCACTTTCTGAGTCCCAAATTTTCTTGCTCAACTTCTTCTTCCTCTTCTTTTATTGTTTCTATTGTTCTTCATCCCTTTGTTCTTCCTTCTTTCCATCATCTCCAATTTCTTTCTAACCTTGCCCAGTATTCCTTGTTGTATTTTTTGTCTGACCAACCAAATAGCTTTCTTGCCATAAATTGCCCTGGCAGTTCACCTCTCCTAAATGTTTCTTCTTCTCTTTCCTGTCTTCTGACATCTTCTATATCTCACCAGTATTCTTTCTCAAATTCTTCAACTGCTTCCTTTGCATTCTCCAAATTTTCCTTTCCTTCCCAAGTATCAGATTCAGCTGTAAACCCTTTCCACCATACCAAGTATTTATTCTTCTCCCTTATTCATTGCTTGTTCAGAATTCTCTTGACTTCCCATTCCTCTTCTCCCTCAATTACAACTGGAGCTGGTTACTTCTTTCTCTGTCCCTCTACTTGCCCTACATATTTTTGTACTCTACTGACATTAACTACTGGATGTATTTTTACTATACTAGGTAGTTCTAATTCTACTGCATTCAATAATATAACTTTTTTTATCTTGTAAGGCCCTACAAATCTCTTTGTCAATTTCTCCATTCTTCTACTGACCATTTGGTATTTCAAATCCTTGGTGCTAAGCATCACCAAGTCCCCTACTCTGTACTCGTCAACCTCTGCTCTTTTCCTATCTATATATCTTTTCATCTCTTCTTGCACCTTCTCTAGCACTGCTTTTGCCTCCTCTTGAATCTCCTTCATTTTTGTCATGAATTTCTCTGTCCCTTTGTATTTCCCCTTCCTTCTCACTTCAAACCCCATCCTAGGATCTTGCTCATAGTTTGCTTTAAAGTGTGATATTTTTGTACTTGAGTGTACTTTGTTGTTGTATGCAAACTCTACTGTTCCTAACTAGTCTGGCCACTGTTCTTGCCTATAGTCAATGAACATCCTTAAGTACTATTCCAACTCCTGGTTAACACTCTCTATTTATCCATCTATCTGAGGGTGGAATACCATTGATGTCATGACTTGACAAAACAGCTAAGTCATTATTTAATATTCTTTTCTCTTTCTTTTATTTAATTAGGAAATCAAGCAAACATGTGAGAGGGAATAACTCAAAAGAGATACATGGAACTTTATAAATAGAAATAAATACAGAATGTGTATAAGTAGTATACAGCAAATGAATGGGAACTCTATTGAGTTCTCCTTGTCAACTCAGACTAGGAGGGTAATTAAGTCATCTCAGGCTAAGTCACTATACTGCTAGTACTGGTCTGGTTGTAAAGATTCTTTTAAGTTCATCAGATGCCTGCTGTTGCTCTCTTTCCCATTGCTACTTTATATCCTTTCTAGTCAGCATGTTCATTGGCCTTGCTACCCAAGCAAAATCTTTGATAAACCTCCTATAGTAGTTTGTGAGACCCAAAAATTTTCTAACATCTTTTATATTCTTTGGCTCTGGCCAACTTAGCACTCCATTCACCTTTTCCTTTTCTATTTCTATTCTATTGGGTCCTATAACAACCTCTAGGAATCTGATCTTCCTCACTTTCTACATACACTTCTCTGGTTTGACATATAAGTTATTCTCTTCTAGCTTTTTCAACACCTCTTCTACTATTTCATTGTGTCCTTTCTCTGTCTCTGTTCTTACTAACACATTGTCTACAAAGGCTGCTACTTTCTCTTCATTGATCATATCTCTCAAGATTTTATTTATCATTGCCTGGAATGTAGCTGGTGAATTTGTCATCCCAAAGAACATAACCATTGGTTTAAAGGACCCCACATATGTTGTGAATGTTCTCTTCTACTTATCTCCCTCTTTTATCCTTATATTGTTGAACCTCCACTACAAGTCCATTTTAGTGAATACTCTTTTACTCTCTATATTATCTATTAAATCCATAATCAACAGCAGTGAGTAGTTGTTCTTCACTGTTTGATCATTTAGACTATGGTAGTCCATCACCATCCTCTTACTCCTATCCTTCTTGCCTACAAAGAATACTGGTGATGTCTGAGGGGATTTTGATGGTCTAATGTACCCCTTTCTCAGTTGGTCATTTACAAAGTTCTAAACTTCTTCCCTTTTGTCTTTGGATAAAGGATAAATTCTTCCCTTTTGTAGTTCAAACATCTCCTTGAGATCTATAGTATGATCCCAAATTTTCCTTATTGGCATCCTTTCTGATTCTACCTTTCTAAACACTTTCCTCCACTTTAGGAATTTTCTTGGAACCATCTCTTCGATCTTCCTATAGTCTACTTCAACTTCCTCCTCTCTTTCCCAATTTTTCTTATCATCTATTGCTCATCTCACTATCTTTTCCTCTTCTAGCATCACTACTCTTTTTCCTTTCTTCACTTTCTACTCTTCTTCCAATTTTGTATTTCTTCCACATAATGGTAGGCATCTGGTTATCTTGACTTCTCCTGTTTTCCAATTAATTTCTGGGTTGTGTGCCTGCAACCACAGTATCCCCAATATAATATCTGTTCTTTCCAAATCACACATGTCCATTCTCATCCTTTCTATATGGCTTTTGTAATACACGTTCACTTCCACTTGGTATGTAATAGCCCCTCTACTGTTATTTGTCCCATCCACATTTCTGACTGTTACTGGTCTTTCTAGCTTCTGCAGCCTCAATCCATGTTTTTCTGCCATCTTCCTATCCATGAACATCTCTGTTGCACTACTATCCAAGAGTGCTTTCACTGTTATGTCTTTATGCATATCTACCTTCTCTACTCCTATATTTAACTATACTTTTCTTAGCATTTTGAATGTTCTCCTGATGTCTCTTTGCTTGTCATTCTCTTTTACTGTGCTTTTTGGAACTCCCATCTGTATACCACCCTACTGCGCTTCTCTCTGTTTAGGACGTGCTGCTACTCTCCAATTCCACTATGGCTGCTTCTTTTCTGTCCTATATTCTGGGCACAGAATTCTCTCTCCATCCTCTTTTGACATCCCTGCTACCACATCTCTTTATCTATATCAAGTACACTTTACTTTAACTGCTCCTCTTTCTTTTGCCAAATTTTCTCTCTACCTCTATGCTTCAAGACATTGGCTATACCAAATATTCTTCAACTGTTCTCCAGAGACAAAACCCTATCCCTGGTTCTCTTGCATTTTGGTGCCTTTGTACTTATACCCTCCACACTCCACAAATGTTACCACTTCCCATCTTGTCTTCCATCCTTATTCTTCTAGAGCTGCACCTCTTGGGGGCATACCCTTCTTACCACAATATCCCTGTGCCTTTCTCCATAAGGAGTGCACTGGCCTCTTCTCTTGCTGTGCCTTTTGTGGACTAACTGCACATGCTGTTTTCTTACTTCTTCTCTTTTCCTTCTCAACTTTAATATTTGGGTACTTCCACTTGTAGTATCCTACTCTCCAACATCTAAGACATTGTATTCCTCCCTCTACTGTTTTCTGTTTCCTCACTTTCACTTCTTCTTTCACTCCACACTATATCACCCTACTCACTATTACCTCAAATCTATTCTGGAGAACCAGTTTTCCCTTTGCTTCCTCCTTCTTATTTCTGCAGTTACAGACCAGGTGCCCAAACTTTCTACATTCCCAACACATTCTTCCTTTCCTTCCTCCTATCTCTGCCCTTAGTTTAGTGAGGGCACACTGTTGATTGAGCATGCTGCTCATAAGAGAGTTGTATTGTTCCAGAGACATTATGATGTATCTCTAGAAAAGTTAAATGAAAGTCTAATCTCACTAATTATACTATGTCTACTGGGGTATAAGATCTTCACCCAGCCAGAGTTCTACTGCCCTACTTGCTACTGCCCTAATACTATGGTTATACTATCACCCCAAGGAGAGGATCTCTAACCTAAATGCTTTCCTAAGGATGCAGTGTTACTTCTCTGCATATACAGCCCACAATAGGACTTCAGCACAAGATTTATAGAGTAAAAAGAGTACAAGTAAGCTACTGAGCACCACTCAATTGTAAGGTCAGGTCTCAGACACAATACCTGAGCTTGGTACTGTACTTCCACTGATAGTCCCTAACTGACTATCAAATCCCCTTAAACCAAGGGCCTGGCTATATATGGAGGTGACTAGTGATCATGATGACCACCAGTTGAGGGTCAAAAAAGTTATGAGAGTTACGATGAACAAGGTCCAAGACAGACAGTGCTCTAGATGTGAAATCAAGTTCTAGTTTAGTGACTTAGCCTGAGACAACTTAATCACCCTCTAAGTCTGAGTTAACAAGAAGAACTTAATAGAGTTCTCATTCAATTACTGTACACTACTTATACACATTCTGTATTTACTTCTATTTATAAAGTCCTATATATCTTCTCTGAGTCATTTCTTCTCACATGTCCACTGATTATTTAATTAAATGGAAAAGAAAAGAAAAGAAATATAAATAATGACTTAGTCATTTTGGCTGTGTTATAACAGTTCTGGTGTACAGACCACCACAATTATGTATTTAAGGACTATATATCTGAGAATAGACCTCAGACTTAACAATATCTTTTGCTACTTGTCTAACTTTGCTTTTTTGAATACTTTGATTATCAGATCAACCAATCACAAATCAGTAAGTGGCCATTTGTGATATAAGGGTAGATTTACTAATATAGACTTCTATATATACTACTGGAGGCAGTCTGTGCACAATTACATGAGCACTAATACAACAATACCAAACATTCCTAATATAGTTATAGACTATTGACCAAGTACAAACCAGACCAAAGAGAAACAGAGGAGAGTGGATATATGCTAAGAGATCTAGACTCTAGATAAGAATAGATCCATCAATACTCTGTCATAACTTAGCCAAACAACTAAAGTCATTATTTATATTTCTTTCCTTTTCCTTTTATTTAATTAGGAAATCAATAGACACATGAGAGGGAATGACTCAAAGGAAATACATAGGACTTTATAAATAGAAGTAAACATAGAATATATATAAGTAGTGTATAGCAATTGAATAAGGACTCTATCGAGTTCTCCTTGTCAACTCAGACTAGGAGTAGTTCTAAGGTATCGCTATTTAAGTTCTTACATACTCACTAAGCACAATCCTATGGTGTCCCCTCATAGTATAGGCTTAACAAGCCCTGGGATCATGTGATAAATCTCAAGGAAGATTTTATACTGAGGAAGGGTAGAACATATATGTTATAAGGGTAACATTAGACTGAGGGCTGGAGGTTACACCCAAAAGCTAGATAAGGGTCCCAGAAGCTATAGTATTATCAATGGACAGTGAATGTCCTTAGTGATCACCCTAGGTAGATGTTCAAGAAGAACTCAATGGAGTTCTTCACTGGATTGCTGCTCTATTTATACTACTACTACAGTGGCTGTACCCTAGAGTCCCATGATCACATGTTCTTTCCAGAATGTTCTATGATCACCTGACCTTGTCATGTGATTTGACTTACTGAGTCCCCACCCTATTTATAT
>Ga0153935_1000174_pt1 | contig 14501 bp, 14 predicted proteins | sample TSNJ019MetaG_FD_104677 | JGI IMG/M metagenome (GOLD analysis project Ga0153935, IMG submission 104677) | Attine ant fungus gardens microbial communities from New Jersey, USA - TSNJ019 MetaG | ecosystem: Host-associated > Fungi > Mycelium > Unclassified | place: USA: New Jersey, Wharton State... | reverse complement strand
ATAAGGGACTTCTCTATTACTACTATACTAATAGCAGTAAGAAGGCTTAGGGCCCTTTCACTTGAACTCACTCACAGAAGGCAAATACAGCCCTTTTGATCAATTCTTCGCATGTACCCGCAGTAGCATGAAAGTAATGCCCTTTGATTTCACCAGTTTCCGCCTGTGCTTTCCAAATAAATAGCTTCGGCACAAAATAAGAAACGGTCTCTCCAACGGTTGGGAGTTCACATTTTCATCGTCTTTGGTAAAAGAAAGTCCACCGCGTAGACATTCATAAACCGTAGTTCGACGCGGATAAGCCTAATTTAGGTTGAATAGTACTGTGTTAAGTTTCTCTGTAGTACGTATCTATGCCTATTTACTAGTGTTGTTCAACTTCTTCTTCATATTACAGAAAAATCAGTGATGATGGGCCTTGGTCAGCTCATTCCAAATCCTATTTTTGATATGGATGGTTGGGATTTCACTCTGGGGACACCCGGGATTGATAACCAGCCGGACGCACAATTAGTAGAAAACGATCAAGCGCCTGGAGTTGATGATGGTCTTCCTCAAAGAAGAGGGCTTGACCTCGATTATCATCACGATGACCATAGGTACCCTTGGGGAAGGTGAAACTTATGGACGAATTGAGGTATCAAATTCAAGAGAGCAATTGGATGTGATAGGTGTAAAATGTAAGTACGGACTTTCTTATAAGAAAGACGAACGAATTTCTTATTACGGGAAAATTCTGCGAAGTGAAGTTTCTGTATGAGAGAAAGGTAGGTGATTCCCTTCCCATCTGGAGAACTGACTTATATAGTTCAGGTACTGACTCGGAACTCTCGTGTGAGACTTCTTGAGCTAGCTCTTATCTTGGCCCAGCCCGTGTTCCACCATCTTTAGCAGCTAGGGCTCCTTATCTCTTGGCTTACTTAGACCCCGGGGCTTCATCCGATGACTGAACTGAGACATAACTTGCAGTGAAAGCATAAGGAGAAAGAGCCTTATCAAAAGGTGCGTGTGAAACTGGCTAACCAGATTCCGAAACAAAACCATTACTTCTTTCACATTCTATGTGTTGTCTTTAGTTCGATACCTAAGATGTATACCTCTCATTACCGGGTAGACACTCTTTCGAGCCTACCTTTCCTTCTTCACCGGATTCACCTTCGCCACTCGATTCACCCGATTCACCCCATTCACCTGGAGCTCCATACATACCTAGTTCTTCCTACTTCGCTTGTTCTTGATCAATACCTTGAGACGTCTATAGCAGTACTCTTTATCGTTTACTCGTGACTCATAAATAGTATAAACGGAATAAAGAGAAAGAAATTGAGCTATAACATGGCACTGACGACTTCCTCTTGTTCCTCCTGGGTTTCTTGAGACTTAAACTACCAAACCTGATTCTGAAACCTAAGAAATAGAATATAGAAAGGGAGTTGACTTATAAAGCTAACTTTGAGTGAGACCCTGAACTGAGACAACTCCCCTGACTGCTACTACTGGGACAACTCCTCTGACTGCCACGTCTGCCACTTCTCTTTCTATACTGACAACTCTTTCCCCCCAGTCCGTAGCTCCTAGGTATGATATTACACTCTCTTCCCCTATCTATTCTATTAGGTTCCAGTTCCAGTTACAATTCTAATGGAATAAATAGACCATAGTAGAGTAGAGTAGAGTAGAGATGATAGATTCTGAACTCTGTAATAGAGTATGATTTCATCTCCTTACCTTAGCAGAGAGTTCACATTCAATAGAATAGGAATAAATAACATAGGAAAGAGTAGGCAGCCCGTACCCACTGGGCTAAGCTGAAAGGTTATAATTCGTTATCCTTCGAGAAGGAAAGTCAGAGAATGTTCTATTAGTTCGACGGCACTATAATAAGCCAATAACATATAATCGTATGTCTGAGTTCGATAATTGGATTTAGCGTGAAAAGGGCTTACGACGAATAGGCTCTTTGATGGGAGATTACAGGTAATTGCTAAGGTGCTTTCTTCAGGGCTAATCCCAACAGCAACAAAGACTGCTGATACAGCGGATACCTCTCCCGTTCCTATTTCTGCAGCAACCATAAGGATTTAAGGATTCCTTGCGGAACTTACTATAGCGGATACCAGTTCTGTCTCCTCAATAGGCGGGAGCTATCCCAACTGGACTTCAACTTACAGAAGAATTAGACTCAACAGCAAAGAATGCAAATACTACTGCGAGTTATCATTCTCTCTTTACTGCCTTAACAACAATTGCCAGACTAAACCGCGAAGAGAAAGCACTTATCCCCACCGGATGAAACCTTGAGACAAGATAATCAAGAAACTGCCCTATCCCGCTTTCCTGAAACTGATAAGAACTCCTGACGGATTCCTTCCTAAACTGGACACCGAAAACAGCTTAAGCAGATATAGTCCCTACCTGTTCAGATGAAACCTTTAGGAAAGACAGCAGATACAAATAGTGAAGGTACTTACGATAACTTGAGAATATTAATTATCATGGAACGTAGTGTAAGAATCAAGCTATAGCAGTTTCTCGTTCAGTCTTCCGTAACGAATTCCCTGTTGAAACAGAAGATAGGGATTCATTCGATACTGACTTGATCGGTCGTACCTCCCTCGCGTTCTCTGACTCTTTCCCCACCTGATTCAGAAACTCAACTGAAAATCAAATAATATGGGATTCCATCTTGACTTCCTTTCCTTGAAGCTTTCGCTCAATCCCCACCTGCCGATTAGGAGCTCGATAGCTGATGTAGCAGTTATCTGCAATAAAAGAATAGAATAAGGCATTTCTGCAGATACCAAGAAAGAATAGTTTCATCAAATGCCTTTATCATATTCATTCTCGAAAGACTCAACAGAGAAGAACTCCTCAACCAGCGGACAAACCCTTTTAAGAAGGGATTCCATATCCCCAACTGTCCTGGTTCCTATTGATTTGGCATTAGACTGAAAAGCAGCATAAGGTGAACTCATATAATGGCTTTTGTAACGAATTCCCTTGTTGAGACAAGGTTAGCTACCCGAAAGAAATAGAATCAGCTTTAGAAAGCGTAATAGCAATAAGAAAGGGTAATAATCCCGACTATAAAGGAATCCGCAACTAGAATAGAACTACGTTTGGATTACTTCCGAAACAGGACACATACTCTGTGACTGCTGCTACCTGAGGAAAGACAACAGATACCTGGGTTTTCTTCTCTCGCTTGCTTGAAATGCTTGTTTCACTTTCAAGTATAATACCCGGTTTAGACTCAAACTCTGCAAAAACACCCGGACAAACTGCAGCTACTGCTAGTTCTCATGTTCAAGCTTACTCCTATATATGATATACAAGGGATTCTTTCAAGACAGACTTTATCTGTCGTACCTGCTTCCCTTATTGTTTCTACTTCACTTGGCAGAGGCCTTGTTCTTACTTCCCTTGTTCCTATTTATGCTGCTACCTGGGGATTCTTCCCTACATCGCTTGTTAAACTTCTCCGATTCATATTTATGATGGAAGGAAGTGGGTATAAAAGAAGAACGAAGGTAAACTCTATTCCCTCCCGACATCTAAACCGAACCTAAACCTGCGACTGCATCTGGACTTCCACTGATTGAGATAACTCTTTTGCCATCCGCTGACTTCCTTTCATATTCTTTCGACAAAACTGAGAATATACCGTCTTCCTCCTTCCGATGTTCTACTTCTTCTATCTCGATCTATCTCTGTCCTTGTTCAACAGCCTTAGCCCCAAGGGCATCATCTTATCCCACCAACCGGGTTAAGGAGAAGCTAAAAAAGAGTTCTGAGTGGGAGACCCGCTTCTTCCTGCGACAACTCCGTCACCCTCGGTACTGGCACTCTCTGCTTTCAAGCGGGAAAGGAAACCTCAAAACCTTTCGACATAACTCGTTACTGCCTTAACTGCAACTGACTTGACTTCTACACGCCCCCTCAAGCCAGGAGGCACTTCCTTGGCCAGATAGATAGGGTCTCTAGTGGAAATGCTACTTTCATATTCTACTTTCTCGCTGGAGCTGACTCCTGTTTTTCTTTTAAACACGGTTTTCTTTCAAACAGGACACCTAAACCAGCTTAAGCTGGATAAGATCTAATCAACGAGTTCTCCTTCTCTTATTCATTGCCTACCTTTCCCGCGACAACTGCGACAAAGACAGCGAGCGGATGATACCTGAAACTTCTTTCCCTACTTGAAAGTCGACGGTACTCTTTCTTCTTTCGAGACCACTTGAGACATAACTTGCAGTGAAAGCATAAGGCTTCACTTTCCTATTGATTCTATCTCCTCCCTTGAGATAGTTGCCTTAGATCCCGTCCCTGTCCTTCTTCCTATTGATGACGCAGTCAACTATTGATTCTATCTCTACTTCAACTTCACTTGAGACTGAACTGTCTATAGATGCCCTAGTTTTGATCTCAGATTGAAGAAGTTACTCTTTTAGCAGAGGGAAGTGGGGATAAAAGAAAGAAAAGAAGGGATAGAGTAGTCCACTTTTGCCATCACATACTTCCTTAGGGTTTCTTTCTCTAAACATAGAGTCCCTACCTAGCTTGAAAGTTGAGGATCAAATAGTTGAATAGTTAAGGTACTTACTTGAGACTAAACATCGAATATACCTTGTTGCTATTTCTTTACCTCTCACACTGAACATAGAAGAAAGTACTAAACAGGAATGTCTTACTTGAGAGACTAAACTAGGAATCTTCACTTTCCCTACTGTTTAGTTAGGGGATTATCTCTCAGACTTACTTGAGACACTGAACTAAGACAAAACTGAGAATAAGCTTGATAAAGCACGACAGACATCCTCAGGTTTAGTAGTACTATTGGAGGAGAAGGAGAAGATTGTAGCTAGAGTGACTTCTTTTTCTGCTTATCTTACTGTTGATCGCTCACTCGTGCCCCACACGGGTGAGGCACGACTGAACGTCTTTCAGATCCTGTGTTTTAAGCTGAACGGAGTAGCCTTCCTTACCTAACTGACTGCAACTACTCCTCTATCCATCTACTAGAGCTACTTGAGGATAAAGAGCAGATACCTAGAAAGAAGATACTGACTCTAAAACAGAACAGGTTGGACACCTACTCCTCTAGTCAACTGAGAAGAATTCTTCATGCAGCTACCCATTCTCATTCTACTTGAAAGCATAAGGAGAACAGACTTCTATAGTTAAGGTACTTACTTCACTTGATTCCCTTATTCCTTATACTTTGAGTGAGACACCTTTCTCCTATTTAAGCAATTACTCCTAAACCTGCTTAAGCTGGATAAGAACATCATACTCATATATCCAATAAAGAGCAGCTACCTTAAAAGAAGGGTTTTCTCTCTTACCTGCTTAAAACTATCAAACCAATCTCTGCCACGTCTTACCGAACTACACGACCTCAACCCTCATCGCTTTCAGTCTTGATGGCATCTCGTTTACTGCTTGCTATCTCTTTTCCTTGAACCAACTGAATGGGATATTCTCACACATACGATCATGGTCCATCTACTTCTTCCTCTATTGATTCATGTGCTATATGCTGGAAGCAGGGAAGTCGAACTCTCTTTCACTGGCCTGGTTCATTAGTGAAAGCGGAATCCAATACCTGTAGTGCCTCACTTTCCTGAAAGCAGGAAGCACCGCATTCTTCTTATTATACGAATACAAGCTGCTTGCTTATCGGCTGTTGTCACAATTGAATCAGAATTAGCTACGATCAAAAAGAATATCGTAGTATAGTCACAGGCAACATAGTGGCTGTGACGTGAACAGCGCTTCGCTCCTCATATAGGCTGCACCGTGCTGCCCCATTCCCATTCAATCTGTAGGGAAAACTCCTACTCCAACTATCATGCTTTTTTGCAGTTCTTGTTTTGCTCCTCATTAAGAAGCACACCGGGCTTCATTTGAATTTATCTTACATTCCACGTTCCCGAAACGGATCCTATCAAATATTTCACATTTTCGATGATCATTTCTATTTTAGGTATTCGGGGAATCCTCCTTAATAGACGAAATATTCCTATTATGTCAATGCCAATTGAATCAATGTTATTAGCTGTGAATTCGAACTTTTTGGTATTTTCCGTTTCTTCGGATGATATGATGGGTCAATCATTTGCTTCATTGGTTCCAACGGTGGCAGCAGCGGAATCTGCTATTGGGTTAGCCATTTTCGTTATTACTTTCCGAGTCCGAGGGACTATTGCTGTAGAATTTATTAATAGCATTCAAGGTTAAACATGACTCCTAGAGAATTACCAAAATACGAAGTTCTCTTCTTCCGTCAGTGTAAGTTCACCTAGTATGAGTTAACCTCGAGGGAAGCTTGAGCTGTATTGTATTTCACTCTTATCTCTTTGTTGAGGAAGCTAGCTTAGCTGTTATTCCTCTTCATGCGGTCGATTCGGTCTCGCGTCTTTAAAGCTCTCCTGCGCACTTCAAAAGGTCTATCCCCTCTCCCTTTGGTCGAGTTCTTCAAACCTTCTTTCGTTCACATCTCTTTTCTTATATTAGAAAACGCAATTGTGAAAGGCTGATTCGTTCAGATCGACTTCTCCAATCGTCAGCCATTCCGTTGTACTCGGCTTGCTTCTCAAGTTGAAAGGTCACCTTTCGGACCGAAGACCACAAAGCAAATGCCCTTGTTATACGTCATTTTATGTCAAAACAGTATCAAGTGGACCCAAGGGAAATTTGTGCACCAAATGTACTTTACTTGACACGTGATACTCATTGATTTGAAGTAGTCATTTCCAGTCTCAAATGACTGAAATATGCAATCTGGACTGTCACCTAAACGTACATCACATTGAAGGTACTGTCTTTGTGCACTGCAATTTTTTGTTATCAAAGGATATAATGGCTGCCTTTTATTTTTTTTATAGGAATACTTGCATGGAATGTTAGAGGCCGTCGAAGTCCATCTCTTAGGCGTGCTTTAAATAGTCGATTTCTCGAACAGTATCAACCTAATCTCATCTCTTTTTTTGAAACTTTTGTCTGGCTAGGCTTGATGACAACCTACAGCTGCTAATGAGGACCGTTCCACTCGTGCCCCCCTGGGGTGGGTCACTTTGTTGCACTCACCTTAAGGAACCTACGGCCATTTTTATATAAGTCGAAGGCGACCACGTCATTGTTTGAATAAGACGTACTAGTCACTGACCGAAGGAGAAAGACTAAGACAACTCTTTTCGGGTTATGCCATAAAGAAAGACATGTCTCTCGGTCCCCTCGATACACTACCTTAGACAGCTTGCGTGAACAAAAAGGAGGCGTACGTAAGGAGAGCACCTTTAGTCTTTGAATCTTGTTTCTTTGCATTGGTAGAAATTCTTTGGGCATTGGCTTCAATCATGGACAAAGGATATCTTCTCTCCAAAAGACCAAGATATTGGCAGGGGATTCATCCGAGCGAGATGTTCGACATTCATACATAAACCGCTCTACCGTAGTTGTTCTTGGCCGCCCCATTGTTGTGTAGTTTAGTTCAATTTGACATCTGGTACGACCATACTTGCTTGTTCAATTATTGATATCTCTCAACCTGTCGCTGAAGTCACCCATGCGCTCGAACGACCTTTAATGGAATGGGTACTCGAGACCGCCCTACCCTAAACAGACACTGGTGGAATCAACCCTAAGGCACCCCTTTACTTTATCACGATCTCACCCTCGCGGCTACTCGGTTCGCATTGTTCTCTTTCCGTCTACTTGATATGACATGACACAAACTGTGAAATATGACCTTGCCTTAGGCGCGCCTTCCCTTTGGATTCTTGGCAAATGCCAATCAGTAGTGAAAGTAGAGGAGTTCGGCTCAACCTACTTCTTCGTAAGCAGGCGAAAATTCTTCTGTCGAAAGCTTTTCCATTTATATCCTTTATTAGTCAAGTACTGAAACATCAACATCATAATAAACATAAACATAATCGAGATCATTATCATCATCGAGAACATCATATCATAATAGAGCTTCTCACTAAGACATAAAGTGGATCAACACGCGTTGGATGAAGTTGTCCCTATCTTATTCGGCCTCTCTTTAGTTTGGCCGGTCTTCAATGCGGAAGGATTGATTTACGAATTTATCACTCTGTGCATATGGCACGAAAAGGAAATCCTATTTCGGTAAGACTTGATCTGAATCGTTGTTCAGATTCAAGAAGTTGGTTCAAATCTCTCCCTATTCGGATCAAGTTAAGTCTTTATTTTTGTCTATGCTATGGGACTTAGGAAGTGGTAGAACAAACTTTCCCGGATGGAAGAAGTTTACAAGAGTGAAACGTCGAGAGTAGAGCTTAAGTCTTTCTCCTTATGGAAAGCGCTTTCTACTGGGATCAGCAAGCTTTCTTCGCGTTTCGGCCCCAATAGAATAGAAGAAAGAGGGGCTAGAAAGCAAGCCTATTGAGATCTCCTGATCGCGTTGTCGGTCTAGCGGACGCCCGCCTTAAGGAAAAGTGGTAGCACTATAACATTCGGGTTGTCGGAGGCCTCCATTTTTCTATTCTCTTTCTTCTTCTTCTGCCAAGCCTGAACGTGTTCCATACTCACCTTTCTTATCTTGGGTAGAACCTTCCCATTGGATAGCCAAGAAGAAGATTTTCCCTTGCTTGCGACCTTTCCTTGATTGCCTTTCTTCCTTTCGCTCCGCATCCGCACCTTACCTTGCAGCTAGAATCGAATCTATGACATTCGAAATTGATCTACGACTTGATGTCTACGCGCCTTAGTACGCGCGATATCGCTTTCCTAAGCGTCGTTAGTTGCTAAGCTAGCTCACTTTCTTTGAGTCACGACTTCCAGGTATTTAGTTAATGACCCGTAAGCGAAGGTCGCTTCAATCAAAAAAAGCCGGTTGATTTTGTAGGCCTGGAAAAGTCGCAAAGATTTTAGATGATAGGGCAGAGGCAAAGCAGGCACATCAAAAAATGGAACTCTTTGGAATCTCACGAGATATTGGCACGAAGGCTGGTACACGGTACACTCGCTATTATGATATTATAGACCGAAAGGAAAGATCTCTTACCAATGGGGAAGCGTTTTGAAAGGGAATGATCTCTTCAGGAAACTTATAAGATGGAGAATTGCAGATGGATCAAGGGTGGACTTTTGGCGGGATTGGAAATGAGGCCGTCCTTCCACTAGTACAGAAGAGGGTGGAGCCAGAAGATGCTTGAGGGTTGGTGACCTTCGTCATGAGAATAAAGGCTGGGTACTGTCTCGCCTGAAGGCCCCGTTGCCAAGGAAGTAATGAGCAGGATCTGGGCTGGACAGAAGCTGTGGTGGAAGAGATGTCTTGCTTTTGGGGGCATCTAAAGATGGGTCCTTCTCAGTCAAGTCGGCTTATGACCATTCGGAAGATGATAAAGGACCTCGCCCGAGAGCAAGGGGGGGGGGGGGGGATTCGAGTTTATAGGAAAGATCAGAGTCGGATTACCGGTCTTTGAAACTAGCTACTAGAACTAGGCACTGAAAGCAGGAAGCATCCAATTTTGTTAAGCCGAGTGAGATTTAGATGGCATGGCTCTGACGCCTGGAGACCGATTCCAGGGCGAAGGTACGAGCGGTGGAGGGATTTGGTAATTAAGAAAAAAGAGGATCCGTTCACGCGGGAAAGAGAGTTCTGTGTGTGATTGGGGAGGGATCGATTTCATCACAAACATATTCTCTTCTTTCTTATTTATATAGAACAAGATCAAATCACGAATGCTTGAAGCTATTTTTCTACCCCTGCTCACGCTGTTAGGACGAATGAATTCACTCAGATGACGGCCAGGCGTGGCCCGAGTAAGGCAGGCTGACGTTCGACTAGCTTTGACCTTGAACGTGGCAATCTAGCTGCCATAAAGAGGAGAGGCCAAGGTTTCCGTTAGCGACGCTGGAAAAGGATTGGAAGAAAGTCATTTAGCAATTGATGACGCGACGAACTCTTCTTTAACCCTCTTCTTTTATCATACAGATCTTACGTGAAGCCCTTAGCTCGCCAGTCGAAATGGGACTGCAACACTCGAGATGCCGGGCCTATTCATTGCAAACAAGAATTTTGGTTAGTAAGAGAACATTGGGAGAAGGGACTTTCAGTAGGAACAGTAAGGTTGAGATATACCTTTTGGGCGAACAACCCTATACCTTTTCCATCCTTGTCTTTGGTCCTTTCGATAGACTTTCCGTAGCTCAGTACTGCAGATCGTTGAAATAGGAACTCCTTGTGACAACTGTACTTATTAAAAGATAGAGAGCCGTCCCGCAATCAAAGAAGTAGTTCCCTTCTCGGCTTCAGAAGGACCGAAGGTTGGACTACGTTCAGGGATTGGGATTACTCTTTGTTCTCAGCCGCTAAAGGAAGAATCGGATAGCTATACGTTCCAAACAGATATTAGTTATGCTTTAGCAACAGCTCCGTTCAGGGCGGGGATGAACACACCAAACGGCAAGCTACAAAGAAGGGTTAAACAAGCTACAAAACAGATCTGACTCCTACCGTCGGGGCATAGAACAAAAGAGAGTAAAGGTACTAAAAGATAAGAGTTCGCGTTATGCTGGGCAGTTGGCTTGGTTCCCCTGTCGGGGGAGCTGATAGAGAGAAAACAATGGGATAACCGGTTCCCCTTGCGGGGCGAAGGCCGTAGGAGAGGATTAAACATTTCTCCGATCGCTTTGAGTTTGAGTTTTCTTAGATGGCGGTCCAGGCGCAATAGAAAGCTAGCCCCTTTTCCAGAAGTGCGTCAGTTGCTTTTTTTCTTAGGATAATTCTTCAGTGACTGCCTAGTGCCCTTTCCACCCGGAGCACATTTAGATTTTGAAAGAAAGTCCCAAGTGCCACTGCTGTCGCCGATTCTGATGCTGCTATCTCGTAATATTCATTTGAAGCGTCGCCCGGCTTTCTAATCTTCTTTGGGCTTAAGGACTGATTACAATTCTAGTCAAACTATTCTCTGCAAACAAAACTCCTTCCTAGCTAGGCTTCCCCTTCCCCAGTCAAACTTATGTTTAAGGAACCACACGAGCGGACCTCTTGGATTATGAATCGCCATTTCTTTCTTAAGCACACGGAACTGGCTGCAATGTCTGACTTGGAACTTTTGTCAACTCCTTAACAGGAAAGTGGTTTTCAACTCTTTGTGGCTAGCTGCCATGTATATCTCTTCCTGCTATCTACCGGGGGGTAGAGGGAAGGCTTATTCAGGTGAGTGATCCTCCCCTCGGGCAAAGAAGAGGGGACATTTCTCTCCGGAGGGGAATATTAACCAGCTGCTGAGTTGCCGGCTCATTGTTCACCAAGAGCTCTTTCAGAATCAACTTGTCCCCCACATCAAGACAGAATACGGGCTGGTGTTCAATCTCCTCCTTCTGAGTCAAAGAGATCCAAGATGTGAATGAACGGAAGCATAACGCGAGATCGACGCTGTTTGGAACGTATAGCTACCCGGTTCTTCCTTTAGCGGAGGCGTAGGTAACATATCTGTCTGGGTTACGAGATCGGTAGGTGCAACAGACTGGCGAAGTGGGAGGTGCATTTCTTTCCGTCTCGGTGACATTGGAAGTTTCATCCTTGCTAAAGAAAGGAGCGGCCACTTAGCGACGACCCCTCTCGGCTTAAAGTAAAGGAAGCGGCTTGTCCCATCCAATGCCCTACTTTTAAGTACTCGGTATGTTCACTCAATCAGAAGATCGGAAGTTCATTGGCCTCTGCGGAGCATGAAAAGGCCAGTTTTGAAGCTTTTAACCGGGGACTTATTAGCCCGTCAGCCTGACTTCGACGGAAGAAGAGAAATGGGCTTGACTTCTTCATCAGCCTTCGTCGAATCAGTTCGCGGTGAATGAAGTAAGGGGTACCGGAACAGCGTGCGTATAGGTCCACCCTTCTTAGGCTAACTGCTCCTATCATGTGTCGTGAATTCGTACCCTGTTTTGTTCATCGGGTGAATAACGACGTCCCTTTTATTGGTGACCGAGTCTTCTCCCTTACTCACTCCGTCCCTGCGGACAGGTTCACGAGTCTCTCCCTAAGTCAGTCAGTGAGAATCAATCTTTCCATTCTTTGGCCGTTTAAAGCCCTTCAAAGAGGAATGAATCTTCGGGGTCACTATTCCCCAAGATTGCCTTCTTAGTTATAGGAAGCAGCTTTATTCGAGAAGAAGCTTATACCTTAAAGGAGTTCTCGGTTCACCAGTTGTAGTCGGAGAAAGAGACGTGGCAGACATTGATCGGTTCATTGGGACCGGGCTAGCAAAGGTGCGAATCCTTTTACGCCAGAGGCCCAGGGTAAGCAATCAAACTCCATAGCAACTAAGGCTTTCTGCTTAGGAAACCTTCTTTGGCACCCAAACTTTGACCGTCACTTCGTCGTAGCCTTCGACGGTGAACTTATCTGTGAATGAATAGTCTGAGCCATCTTGAGCTACTTCGTTCCACAAGTTCGACTCCTTTCCCGTACCAGCAAGCAGAGGATGTGGAGGTATCATAAGTCGAACTCCTACTTTTGAGTCGCCAAAGCAAGCCATACAGAGGAATGAGTAAGCGAAAGAGTATTCGTTTACCTCTCCTTATTGGTCGAGCCTCTTTCAGAACGGAGATATGATTACTTACTTCGACTTCTGTTGCCCTATCCTCAAAGACTCAGAGCCCTTGGAACTGAAAAGGCGTGAACCAAGCCCAGATTGACATGTTAACCACTGAGAAGGTTGGTTACTCCCGTTGATCATCATGGAATGAATGAACTTTCATCTTACCAAATCCCTCTTTAACATGATGTAGGTAGAGTGGCGCCCATGGGAGGATTCCTTCCATTAGGAAAAAGATTGCGGGGTCTCGGCCATATAGTTAGTATTGGCAGCGACGAGATTTGTTTTCTGGACCGGGGATACACGAGTGGCACCTAGGAGAGAGGTGATGGCACCAGACCTCGTATGAGGCCTGTTTTATTGTGATGCGGCGACCACCCAGGTGCATAGCCTTTCCAGGTCAATGCTGAAGGGTAGCTCCATCCCTGTAGGTATCGTCGAAGTGGTTACCCACCTACGAACCTCGAATATACGCCTCCGCCAGTTTCGTATAAGAGCTGGATACATTGCCTTCTTATTAATCAGTTTTCCCGAGGACAGAGAAGCGATTTCGAACATCGTTTTCTGGACTAAGACTAAAGCTTTGTAGACTAGAATGTAACTGTTCATTTAGGAGCACTTTTTTCATCCAACTAGAAATATCGTAAAAGAAGAGAAAGAATCTTACGCCCAAAGACTCCCATGCCTTTCTTGGTTTTACAAAACCAACCGGCGATTTCCGACAAGTCTTTCTTCATTTTTAGAGCAAGGAGCGGTAGAAGCAAGTGGGCTGTGGTGATGTCAGAATTTGCACCTATTTGTATCTATTTAGTGATCAGTCCGCTAGTTTCTTTGATCCTACTTGGTCTTCCTTTTCTATTTTCTTCCAATAGTTCGACCTATCCAGAAAAATTGTCGGCCTACGAATGTGGTTTCGATCCTTCCGGTGATGCCAGAAGTCGTTTCGATATACGATTTTATCTTGTTTCAATTTTATTTATTATCCCTGATCCGGAAGTAACCTTTTTCTTTCCTTGGGCAGTCCCTCTCAACAAGATTGATCCGTTTGGATTTTGGTCCATGATGGCCTTTTTATTGATTTTGACGATTGGATTTCTTTATGAATGGAAAAGGGGTGCTTCGGATCGGGAGTAATCACTGGTGATAGGGAAAATCTCGGGGGGAAGGACAAAGGAAAGAGCGATGCCTACATTCAATCAATTGATTCGTTATGGTAGAGAATAAAAACGGCGCACGGACCGTACTCGAGCTTTGGATCAATGTCCCCAGAAGCAAGGAGTATGCCCGCGTGTTTCAACAAGAACACCGAAAAAACCTAATTCAGCTCTACGTAAGATAGCGTCAGTACGGTTGAGCAATCGACATGATATATTTGCTCACATTCCGGGCGAAGGTCATAATTCGCAGGAACATTCTATGGTCTTAATAAGAGGAGGTAGAGTGAAGATTCGCCAGGTGTGAAATCCCATTGTATTCGAGGAGTCAAGGATTTGCTGGGAATTCCGGATCGAAGAAGAGGCAGATCTAAATATGGTGTGGAAAAACCAAAATCGATATGAATGGAAGATGCCTCTGGCCCAATCCGATAACGCTTGATCAACTTCTGGTAGAGGGGATTGAAAGAGTGAACAAAGAGAGACGGGCTTCTTAACTTTCTTCGTCCACTTCTTCGGTTTAGTGAGAATAGCCCTCTACTCATCGACAAATAGAATATATCACGCCTTTAAAAAACAATTTATTAATTGTTTTTTAATATAAGAACACTACAAGTAAGTTTGTGGTAACTAATGGGTTGATACAGCAGTCCTAGGGAATGGAATTTGTTCGGTGTGTCGCAGTGAGTTGTCATTTTTGGATTTGGCGTCAGAGGGTCCAAAGCAAAGTAAGGCGGTGAAAAGGACAGGGATTCTTTCACGCACTGAAAGGAAGGCCCTT
>Ga0153935_1000163_pt1 | contig 14798 bp, 17 predicted proteins | sample TSNJ019MetaG_FD_104677 | JGI IMG/M metagenome (GOLD analysis project Ga0153935, IMG submission 104677) | Attine ant fungus gardens microbial communities from New Jersey, USA - TSNJ019 MetaG | ecosystem: Host-associated > Fungi > Mycelium > Unclassified | place: USA: New Jersey, Wharton State... | reverse complement strand
TGCACGATGGCCGCAGGTTTTTGGTGGGCACTGTCGATGGAGCTGTGGGGATGCAAAACCTGGAGGATTTGGCGGGTAATCAGCCTGTTACTCAAGATACAGATGTACCAAGAATTATTGCATTCTCGCCCTCTGGAAAGATGGTGGCTACAAAATCACGACGGCCTGCCTACATTGAATTGCGGGATACAACTACTTGGGAGTCTGTAATGCTTGAGGATATTGAGCACCGGTCTGACGTAGAGGTCGCATTTTCCGCAGACGACAATCAGATAGCTGTTTTGTCCCATTCTCTCGTCACCATATGCGATATACTCCATCCGGAGAATCGCCTCTCATTCAATCCCTGGCCCAAAAGAAGGAGTGTCCGTGATTCGAAGGTTGCCTTCCAAACATGTCATGAATTGGTTATATGTGCCAAGCTGAAGGGCGATGACTCAGATGAGCTCTCAGGCTTACTCCAGGTTTGGAAAGTCAAGGATCGCAGTGAATGTGCTTTCTCTCTAGACATTAGCATTGGCAAATACTCAGACATATACTTGGCACCTGATGGCTCAACCGTCATTTTCCCTGATCTCACCTTATGTTATTCATGGAATCTTGACACTGCCCAGTTTCATCCTTTCCACTTTACTGATGAAGCGTATCTTCGTGGGTATCCACTGGCATACTCACCTGATAGGAAACTCTTTGCATGTTGGTCTATCAAGGACAATGACGTCCGAGTCTGGGACGTACGCACTGGTCGACTCTGTGGCAAGCCCATAACAATGTTCTGGCTGGATGCGATTGCCCTCTCACCTGCTCTGAATGAACGATCCCTTGGTGACCGACTCATTGCTCTTCGTTGCCGTAGCACAAACACAATAACTCTCTTCGACGTCCACACCGGCCATTTGTATGCTCAGTGTTGGGACCTAGGATTGGACATGGCATTCACTCGAGATGGAACCAAGTTGGCAACGCGGGCACGCTCTCATATCGCTGACCCGATCAGAATCCACGACCTCACAGCTAAGCGTCGGAATGCCACTGATGGATATGAGTCTGTCCTACAAGACATCAGGGATGGATGGATGATAAGTCAGGATGATGAGTCACCTTTTTGGGTCCCCCTCGAGCACAGGGAGGTACTATGCCTGCCTTATGTAGAAATGATCTGGGGGCGGCCAATGACGGTGGACCTCTGTAGGTTCAGATATGGCAGCAAATGGACAGAATGCATTGACCAAGGATGGTTGAAAGAACTCGGGGAAAGGGAAATGGAATTAGGGAGGCTGCTTGAGTAAGAGCTAAACGCACAGTTGCATACCCTTGAGTACAAGTCTTTATCTCCCACAGTATCCATGACCAAATTCCGTAGACTGCCCTATACATTATACTCCTGCGTCATTATAGAAACGCAATGATCACAACACCAACATTTTCACACCATTGTCTTGACAATGCTGCTTTCACTCACAGGTAGTAGATGGGAAGTCTCAGCAAGCGGCTCGAAAAACCATTGTTGACATCTGATTCTTGTGATTGAATGTATTATTTCGTCATCTGACTTGACGGGCTCATGGAAATCAAGATGAGGCTAACTGTGCTGAGAGTGCTTAGGATGTAGCATGAGCCAAGAGAGACGATGACCGATCGAGAGTGGTCCTCAATTGTATCTCAAGTTGGACCAGTGAGGATGTGGATCAAGTATTTGGTTATCCACATGCACCTTACACATGATGATCTACCACTTTTGAAAAAAATGTATGAATGAATATTGTACTTTCTCGTGCACAATCCTGTCTCGATCTCCCTTGTTTGATCATGCTAGAATTTAACAAATAAAACGCTACTATTTAATTCTATCCTCTCACACTTGATAAAAACCTATATCCACAACAGGACGGACATGTCTTCCTCATCATGTCTCCACACACATCCCTCATTGCAAATTCCACCTTAGGTGAATTGGATTGGGATTAATAGTCCACATATCTCTCCTTGCCTTGAAAAACAAATACTTGCCTTGGTTGGTGGTGATGCCAATTTAAATTGATATATGTTGAAGAGTAGTATCGATGCAGCCAATGGATGTGCTCTAGGTCTTACCTGTAAGGTGGGCACGCAAGATAAATGGATAAAACTCTACTGATATTTGCAGTGCATCTTCTGGTCCTTATATACCTATCCGGCTATCTATTCTAGGAGTAGCATAGGTATGCAACGTCATTTGTAATTAATATGTAGCGTCGTCAGTGTGATCAAAAACTTCCCACCTACAATCGATGTAATGAGCAGCATAAATGATTCGCAATTACACTCCAGAAAAGCGAGGTAAACTTATCAATGGACCCTACAATGATGGTCAGTGGACCAGAAAATCTAGGCGGAGTAGATCGCCCTTTTTATATAGATGAGCAATTGATGCCTTCTCCAACAATGTCTGCAGCACCATTGGCGAAATCAACGTTACAAGGTTTCACACCAGTCGTTTTACAGCCGAACTTGCTGATTCAAGCGCCAAGAAACCATTGGTCCCATCATCTCTCGTGCCAATTCACTGCCTTTTATCTCGCATTCTTTTTCCTCTGAGGCTCTGTTATCTAACCGAACAATCAGGTCTTCCCATTGCTCCCCCCTTTCATATGTAATCGCCTGCGATTCATGAACTCTGTGGATATACCATGTAGGGAGAAAATCACAGCATCATTCAAGATTTTGATTGATAGCCTCATTGTCGAGCTCCGAGAAAATTACCTGCCTATTACTCGATGGGTGAAGCAGGGTGGCAAAGATCTCTGTAACCAGGGGATTTACTCTTCGCGACTGGGTCGAAAACAGTTTGCATGGTGACTCGAACCGTCATTCTGGTCCCTAGAGAACCCACATATACATTACCTGAAGTAGCGTATGAGAAAACCAGAAAGCGCTATTGTCGAATGGTTGATGATCCACCTTCGAGGACAACAGAAAACTCTGCGGACGAGGTCATATTTGATCGTCTTCCTCTGCAACCGCAAGTCTACGACATGTTAAGCTACTTTCACAGGTTACATGCTCCATTACCTCCAGGACGTCAAACCATGACTTCAAAAGAAGCAAAGACCAAGTCATAGTGGCTAAACTCGTAGTTGATCTTGTCTGTCCTCCGATATTTGATGGGGTCAGCTTCCTCGTCTGATTGGATGCAATTCAAGGCAGCTCGGAAGGCTCCTTGAGCATCCTCTGCGGCACCCTCGGAGTTTCTTCTATCATCGTTTTGGTTTGACATAAACAGTGTAAGAGTTATACGGCCAGGCCGGAAAATGGACACGACGCGTTTAACAAGCATCTCTATACTGGGCATTGTCCTTGGGTCCTTCTCATCATGTGAGGAGGCCAGAGGAACGTTGCATTCAAAGCTAGCATAGGACCAGCCTTCTTCCGGGGTAACGTGGATTGTGAAATAGCCCTCCCCAGAATTAGAGACAGTGGGCATATTGGGGTACTCAGGATTACCCCATTTGATGAGTGCGTTGGATGAATAACCGCAGGGGGTAAAGGCATATGCATCCAAAGACGTGAGTTGAGAAGGAAAGATATTATTGATACCTAGTTGATGGGAGATGTCGAGAGCAAGGTTCGATGGGGATTTGGATGCAAGCTTTTGACTGAAGAAAAAGGAGTCGCGTGACTCTTTGCCGAGATCGCTCATGAGAATTTCTATGGTATAGTCAGGCACAGCCTGTAAATTTGGTAGAGAGTCATAGTCGAGAATCTGGCTGTTGGATAACGAGGTAATGGTCCGAATTTGTGAGGCCATGTAAAGAAGCCAGTGGTCGCCATTGACTTTGCCAACGGTATAAGCAGCACCATCCTCGAAGATATTATCAAGGAACTCGACTTCTCGTTTCCAGTCTCGATGAGGGCCCTTCTGGTGTTCGGGGAACATAAATGATTTCCGTGAGTAGAAACAACGATAGATGATGGGCATATTACAATATTGTGTGGCAATCTCGAGAATGCGTGGTAAACCAAAAAGGTTGAGAGTGGTACCACAGGTCTTCAAGATAAGTTTGTGAGGGGAGACAAACAAGGATGATTCACTATGGGGCAAAAGAACAGATATCAGTGATCAGAGTATGAAAGGTAGAAAGATAGAGATAATGACCTGAGCAGATAAGCATCGATTTCGTTACCTTCCATTACACTGAGGACTTCGCACTTGACAATCTTGAGCATATCTTCCCAGACCTTTCTATTAACTCGGCGCAGACCTGCCTTGCCGTTCACATCTGGAAGGCCTGGAACAGCTGCTGCCGATGGAGCAAACCAGAGCTCAAGGAGCTTTTCAGTACCCTCGAAGGGATTAGACATTGTACTGAGATCAACGCGATACAAAAATGTAGCTCCCGGTAATCTTCCGATAATTTTGATTAGTAAGATTATGTCCCAAATCTTGATAGCCAATTTGATGGGCCCGAACTCATCTCTTACAATTCGTAAACGGATCGGTCTGCCTATGCGCCCCACGCAATAAGTTGATGAATTAAAATTTTTAGTAAACGGATCCTATTTGATGGGCCAGTGATTTATTTATCCACAAAGCCTGCTCATAGACTTTCTACTCCAAGTCCGATGCATAGTATATTAACCGCGCATGATATCGCGCATGATATTGCAAACAATCCATGCTCTTCCCATGATCGACACCGACTTCTGACTGTTGTTATTGGTGTTGGAACCTAAGTGCTTGATGTCTGGTCTATCTCGGACATTTTTCATCTTATCGATGCATGCTATCTACGCCGTTTGCCTCATTTGGCGGGAATCTATAAACATCTTGACGTCCTTTCTATATCAACGACCGCGTTGGGATGAAATCAGGAGATGAATACAGAAGTTCACCTTTCGAGCATTATCCTCGGATCAAGATTAGTAAAGACCCAATACTAAAGTGGATCATGTAATTGCATTTTCACATATGAAAAATCTTTTGAGAAAGATCTTGAATGACGAGTTTGTCAGAGATGGGCATCGTAACTTCTAGCTTCCTTTTCAACGTGAATGTGAAGGATAATATTTTGTGCAATAATTGAATTCTTGAGTTGAGACTCGCTGTTGATAACCACCGACTCTGTGCAGTGCAACAGGAATGGACATGCATTCTCAAAATGGGTTAATTCAAAATCTTCAGCCCATTAATGTACTTCTTTCTACAACACTGGGAGAGGTGGTTTAAACTGAAGATCGCCAAGCCGCAGTTCTAAAAATGTGTCAAGGCCAGCTTCGTGCACAGATTAATAGTGGACATCTCCGAAACGGGGATAATGCGTTGAATAAGTTTTCTCCATACTTGACTATTTTCAGGGGGTACTATCAGCCTGTCCCTGTCCTTGCTGTCTAGAACTCAAATTTACAGGTACGAATGGCAGACTCCCAAACGAGGGCTTCACAAATGAGGTGCAAGACAAAGGTCAGCATTGTAAGTGACAGTGTCCAATCTTGCAGATGTACCTTCTGTGAGTCTACCACAACGTTGTCTATAGGAGATAATTAAGATGACACCTCGGACATAGAGCGTCATTTAACTACGGCAAGAATGTACCTATGATTCCACAGTAATGGCACCTACTGGATTATCTGACCACAACTGCGGCGCCTCTTTGTATATCCTTCATAATTATGATCTTCCCTGTCTCATGGATAATTTACGCTTTCTCAAATGAATCTTTGTCGACGGCAAGATATCATCATGGAGAGTAGGATCAAAAGCCAGCCACACATACTATACATTCCATCCATTAGACTGTTGGCTTGGACTAGACCAACCTGTGGCACCACCGCTAGGCCACGAGCCAGCTTGTGGACTGGCACCCCAGCCTGCGTTGGAGTTGCTCCGCTGGCCGGGGCTTGTGTTCCCCCACTGGCTGCTAGCACCCCCTGACCAGGTGTTGACAGTTGGTGCAGGAGCCGCGGCCCAGTTTGATTCAGCACCAACACCAGTTGGCTGTTGTGGATTTTCGGTTTCTGGCCCTTGATTTAGGCTATATATAAATTTTGCCAATTTCTGCTGAAGTTCAGAAAGACCCTGTAAGAACATATTAGATATTGGCTCAAAACCTCGTCATAACTCTGACCTTCATGACAACCTCCTGTGGACTCAGACTGCCATCTGTCTCGACCTCGAAATAGAACTTGGTAGGCTTAGCGATGTAATCAAAGGGTTCATCATCCCGAGGTGCTTCCTCTTCCTTGGCATTGCTGCTTACGGGCCATTCTTCCTTCACATCGGTTTCAAACCAATAGGACGTATGCCGTAGCTTGTTGTAAGGATCATATTCAAAAGCTACGGCAGAACACGGAGACCACTTGGCATGCTCTTTGGCGATACCCTGTGGAGTTGATGAGGCGAGCCTGAAGGGAATGAGAAATTGCCAACCTTCTTGGCAATGCATTTCGCTTTTAATTCTTGACCCTTACGGATCTTACATATTAATATAGGCGATGCATTCGCATCATCTGTGAAGTCATAGTTATGAAAAACGAGGAAACATATTTGTTCGTAGCCTGGCTTACTTTTACCCACTGGATGACCAAAGTACTCTCCTCGCTTCGATAGCTCCTCTCCTGGATCTGCATGAACATCGTGTTGGTCTTCAGGGAATGGTGCAACATCGAGATGATTGCTGGTCACGTTCATCGTATTGTCGTCGTTACATTTGACATGCAGGAGGAGAACGATAGAGCAAAATGAACAACCAACAAGGCAGGTACAATCCTATGAGTATAGATTCAGGATGCTCATGGAACAACCTAAGACTGCGACAAACTCTTGTGTATCGTATTGCCTCATCGCAATTCGAGCTTAACAAAGGAATTTGACCCAATCTATGGGCGATGAATTCATCTGGTAACACGGTTGTATTGACATCAATTTCCACCAAGTCGATAGCTGTTTAGGAGACAATGGTTAGTAGACCCTAAGATGCAACACGATACATACCGACTGTGGGAAGGTCTGCCATCATAACTCGACGAAAGGAGTTGGCAAAACTGGGTATTCTGTCAAGTCTGAGATGGAGAGTAGTGCAGGAAACAGCTTACGCAAGGTCGACATTCTCAAGGACAAAGTCTACTTTGTCCTTCGTTAATTCGCGAATCCTGACGGTAGGCTCTAGGTCTAGTGAGGGTTGCATTAAGATCACGTTGTGGTTATAAGGAAGCAATGACCGAGAATAGACGAGAACTTGTGTTTACAACAAGGGTAAATATACATTGACAAAGTATTCTTTAAATTCTTATGATGCAAGAATCCCCCTTGCGGCTCACAACATATGTCCTCGGATGGTGTCATTTGTCAATATGTCATGTGTACCTTTCTGACATGCCAAGTTTTAATAGAATGTTGCAAGCTTATCTGCTCGGAACTCGTTTGTCCGTTGTACCACGCAGTCAAAACTCTCTCGGTCGTGTCAATCACAAACATAGTATTCTCTTGTTCTTGTAATCATGTCAAGTCAAGATGGCTGCTTCTTCAGCCTTGTGCACTGAACCACCATGTATTTGATGAGCACACATCCGGGAATCAGCCCCTCTCACAGAAAGTAGGTAGCCTCGAGGCGTTCCTGATTCAGAGAAATATTGGGGTGATAGTTTTGGTTTACGATCTAACAACTGCCCGACCCGGAAGCCATGAAGAATGACATATGGTTATCCGAAAACCGGTGCATTTCAGACCATAATGTTTCTGAGGGTCCAAGGGAGGGGACTGAAATGGACGAAAACAGATGGTTTCTACCCACACAAAAGGCTGATTGTCATTGGACGAATGATGAATCTGATGGCTCGCAGAACAGGGACCGCGGATAGCCTCGTTGTCCGCGGCGGAAAAACGAGCCGGCATAATCGAAAATCATTCATTCTGGTTTTGGCGCTCGGTCCAATTATGACACTGGGAGGAGAGTTCCGCCGCAGAGTGACAGCGTTCTCCTTGCGGAGGAATCACATTACAATAAAAGCCTCTCCGTTAATGTTTATTTCACCATTCAACTTCTCCACCGTCCCCGCTGTACACCATGCCATCAACTTCTCCCCATTCTCTCGCAGAAAGTAAGCCTGCTACTAGTCTGAGTATCCATGTCTTTGCTCATCGTTTCTAGCTGAAGCGATCCTTTGTGCGCCTGGAAATATCCACGAAACGGAAACAGCCTTGGTCGATGGAAGACTCCTCCGCGTATACAAAAATCTCCCGCCTTCTTGCAGAGACTTCTGGCTGTCAGCTGTCAACCAATATGCAGACCAGACATACATTGTTTATGACGACTGCCGTCTCACCTATCGCCAAACACATGAACGTGCGACTAAAATTGCGAGTCTCTTTCGCAGAGTTTACGGGATACACAAAGGCAAGTCAGAGTTCTGCGCTGAAATCGTACTCATTAATTGACATCCTTGATAGGGGATCGGGTTGGCATATGCTCGCGCAACCATTTTGATTATCTGGTTACTTTCTGGGCGTGTCGTGAGTCAATATATGCGTCTTTCAATTGGGCTCGACTGAAACCACATATACCAGACCTGATTGGTGCAGTCACCGTGCTCGTCAATGCGTTCGTCGCAATGGTTACTTCCTTATATCGAGACTGATCCTTTCTCTTAGTTGGTTGCCTCTGGAACCTCTTGAGCACTGTCTGGTGTACACCGGGTGCAAGCTAATCATTGTTGACCCAGAGCGAGCCAGCATCGTTGAGTCGATAACCTCCCGACTGAAAGAGGAGATGGGTGTTACGGGGTTTCTGGTGCTAGACCGATGTAATCGATCATGGAAGCATATGGAATCACTCAGCAAGTTGGTCGATGCCTGTCCTAGATATAACGATTTCAACGATATCCTAAACCAAAGTATCAACCCTGAGGATAATGCTACGATCATCTTCACATCTGGTATTCGCTTTCCAGTTTTTCAATTGATTGCCTCTCATTCCTTTGATCGTAGGGACAACGGGCCTTCCAAAAGGTGTCCTTAGTACTCAACGACAGTTTTTGACTAATGTTTTCAATGTGCGCACTGAAGATCACTCAGCATCAGAGTCCCCTCTAATAATCCGCTGCAGGTGCTAGTGGGCGGATTCAGAGCGGCATTGCGCAGGGGAGAGTCCCTGCCTAGCGTCCAACGACCCGGGCCGCAAGTAGGAGCACTCGTTGCTGTACCTTTGTTCCATGTGACCGGCTCAACTAGCTATTCGGTTTGTTCCATGTTTCTGAAGGCCTGGCATGACAGATGGATTTATTTTTCTCTCAGATGATGGCTACATTAACCGGCATGAAAATAATCCTTACAAGGAAATGGATACCAGAGGAAGGTGCGTAGCTATTGATAGATATAATGTTATCTACCTGTTGACTTGATGAATCTCTCAGCTGTAAGGTGAGAGTGCAGTCCTTTGAAGTCAAAATCAATTCTCATAACTGGGAAAAAAGACTAATCAGGGAAGAGAACGTTGGTGTTGCTGGAGGGTGAGAATATGAAAACCTCTGTTCTTCAAGTATCTTGACAAATCGCCTTCCCGTATTCCCAGTGTGCCTTCTATGGTTGCTGATCTAGTTGAGAGCTCTCTTGTTGGATACCCGCTTGAAGGCCTGTTATTCGGTGGCTCTCCTACACCAGATTCTCTGGTTGTACGTGCTTCTAGAGCCTTTCCGAAAGCCTCAATGTACGCTTCCCTCATTGTCTATTCAATCCCTGCTAAAAATTGGAAATCCAGGACCCAGGGATATGGCCTCACAGAAACGAACTCAATAGCTGTTTCGGTATGATGGCTTGAAGTCCTCCGCCATACTTTACTGAATAAGGTTCAGATCTCTGGGGACGATTACTTGATGCGCCCTACATGCGCGTAAGCTTTTGCATGCTTTAGCTTTTATCTCGGGGTGTTCTGATCAATTGATTGTCAGGGGTTTAGCAAGCCCAGTCAATGAGATCCAGATTGTCGCAGGCGAAAAATGCTTATCTCCAAACAGTGTCGGAGAAGTTTGGTTGTAAGTACCCAAAATCTACATTCAGACTCTTTGTCACTATCATTTCTAGGCGAGGGCCGAACATTATGAAAGGATACTGGAATGATTCGGGTTAGCCGAAAGTTTCCTTTTAATTGATTTCGTCTTTTGATGAAAATGTCTGTAGAAGCTACCGATCGGGTGGTAACGAAGGACGGGTGGTTGCGGAGCGGAGATCTCGGATATCTCGACGAGGAAGGCTTCCTTTACATCAAGGATCGGCGTAAGTGGCCTTCTGTATCTTCTCTTGGCTTTACTCACAAGATTGATTATACTAGTGAAAGACATCATCATCCGAGGCGGAGAGAATGTGGTAAGTTGCAAGCATCTTTTCTGAGGGAGTTGTCCAACTCGCCGTAGGACTCCGTAACAGTGGAGAATGCATTATATAATGATCCTCGGGTCCAAGAAGCCGCGGCGGTGGGTGTTCCAGATGAACGCTTAGGGGAACTAGTGGCTGCAGTCGTCTCGATAAAGCCTGCCTATCAAGGATATGTCACAGAAGCCGCATTGATAGCGACCGCACGTCAGAGGTATACTCAGATGTCCCTCAAACCGATCTGCACGGAAGCTCATTCATGCTTTGCAGTCTTCCTAGGTTCGCAGTACCTGTGATGATCGTTCTTCTAAATGAACCATTCGGTAAGCGATTGCGTCATCTGTGAACAATGGTATGTTTACGACGGGGTCAGAACATACACCTTCAGGAAAGATAATGAAGGCAGAGCTACGCAAGCTTGCACGACGGTGTTGGGAGGATCGTCGTCAGAATGGAACAGGACGTGAGCCTCTGGCAAACTTATGATTGCCGGCATCATCTAAGACTATACCTCTTTCGAACCCTGCCCTCACGGTCGGGGTTCTTGTAACTATTATAGTTATGTAGATGTAGCATATTGTCATATATTTCTTCCTTTCTGCAGGTAAGCTTGGGTACGATCATTTTATTGGTGTCTGGATAATATACAGTACATTTACATGCCTACCTCCGGAAGTACCGGGAACACTTGCTGGGATCGACATGCTGCACCCTGCGCGGAAGCGATACGTCTTGAGCGCAGCCCGTTCACAAGCAATGGGGTAATGGGTGGGTTGAGCAAGTCTCGTCCTATGTCATGAAGTATCTTAAGAGTATCTGCTGGATCAAGGGCAGCATGCAACCCCTTCAGCCGTTGTACCCAGAATGGGGACTTTGATACTCCCTACAGCTTGGATGACGGTTAAGTAGAATAACAGCAATCGCTTCTTTGAGTCCGAACCAAAACGTACCTTCCCGAGAATATTCCCAAGAAAAATAACAGTTTGCCCTGGCAGAACTCGAACAAGTCGAGTGAAATTGGGTTAGGAGAATAATAACAAACAGGAAGATGGGTGTTTTTCGGGAGAGGGACATCTAATGATGGTTAGATCATATTTCTGCCGGCTAGAGTTCACGGTGGGAGAGAGGACCGAGAAATTTGTGCATGTGCATTCATCATGCACGCTACACCCTATACTTGACGGGTCACTTGACGGGTTCCATTGGTGTTCTGACATGTCAGGGCATTAGAAGTATCCTTGAATCACATGCTGAAAGAAAGAATACGCCGCAAAGAGACCAGCTGTTTATCGAGTCCGCAAGAAGTATGGATAATTGAACTGGGATGTGAGCAGATTGGGGTGACAGAGGGCATATTCGGTAGATATTTTCGATTGTTGTTCTTGCAGCCTCATTTTCCCCGAGTTCGGAAGGTATTCGAAAACTCCATGACAACCTGTCGAAAGCACCCTGATCATACACTGTCATAGGCATTGGTCACTGTTGATCCTGAGCCAACCATCTTCATCAGCATTCTAGTAATTTTCCCGCGTCGAGGCTCACGCGGCCATCTTAATCAGCGCAACCTGTCAAGTGCAACTTAATATTTCAGATGGAAGAAAACATATCTGATTTCTCTCCTGAACTCCCTCCGTATCTGTCCCTCTTTCATCAGCACCTCAATGAACTATCAGAGCATTTAAGTGATACAACTCACGCAGGTAGTCACTCTATAACTCTCATTAATGGTGTAGAGTGGAAGTCATCGGAAAAGGACGCATTTTTCCATGCCTTGAGTGTGTACTCCCGCCTTCGTCCGGATCTCATTGCCGCTTCAATCGAAACGAAAAATGAAGTGGAAGTTTTGGAGTATATTTCTCTTTTAGAAGAGACCAAGCAGGAGAATGTTCAGGAGGATATGTGCCGCAAAAATCTTCCTCTGGCTCATGAAGTATCAGACGCATGGATTGAGTGGGAGGAGGAGAATGCGGAGAGATTACGCGTCAACGAGGAAATCTGGTCTACAAAGGCTGAGGGCTGCTCAAACGATCCAGAGGGTGTATCGAGGCTTATGGATGAATCTCGGGGCCCTCTTAGCAATATACCCTACCTTACATATGGTCATCTGGTCGCGATTGATTCAATTCTCAAAGACGATACTGCCACCTCGTCAGAGTATGAGTACTTTTGTTTTTCGTCAAGTTTGAACTGATTTTTCCTCCCCCCTTTAGTTGCAGAAGAGGTTCTTCTTCGACCAGATCTGTGACTGAGGTAGAGCCCATTTCATCGATACGAAGCCTTCAATCGAGTTCTCAATTCTTGAGTGGGTCCTCGTGTTTCCTTGAAAATACGGCGTCCATCACTCCAGAAAAACATCTATCTAGTTACCAGGACATGAGCCCTCGTTCCCGTCGTCGTCACCAGAAGCGCATGTACATGCGTCGAAAGAGAGCTACAATAAATGGAGCCGAAGCTGATAACACCACTAAAAAATTGCAGCCAGGAGTAAGGCGAAAATCTGCGCAGAACCGATCCAAGTCAGCTAACTTGAATATCGCCGGAGATCGAAGTACTGAGTCCGTAGACTGTGTCATGCCCCAAACACAGGATATTGAGGGTGGTGCCGGTTGCACGTCAGAGTTGGAGAATACTGAGAATGAAGGATCGCCGTGCTCGGCGCCTGCTTCATATCTGCCGTTCCAGAAGGCTTTATCAGACTTGCGCAACTGTCATGTTAACGGAAGGTCAATTGTAGCTGCTGGACTTGATATATTCCATTATAGGAGGATTGGAAAGCTTTTGCGGTGCGCTGCTTTTCAGAGAAAATTTAGGATCTCTCATGTGTCCTATAGGGTTTTTATCTCTGGGTATGAATCACAGCTCGCAAGCGAAGATGCATCCATCAGAACGGATCTAGTCTTTCTGATCTTTGAAATACTTAGAGACTTTTTGGTTCAAGTCATTGCTCGGGTGATTATTCTAGAGGAGGAGCATTGTAGATTTCGAGGCAAAATAAAAGTTTGGCGGAAAAACGTTGACGAGGTCAGTTTAAAAAGTTTGGATCACATTTGCGACCTCTCACAAAAGTTTTGACATAGACTCGGAATGGGCTAATTGACAAGTCTGCTATTCAGTTTGCTCTGAAAACTATGGGCATCCTCAACGAAGGTCCCAATCAATACTTCTCTGAGTTATTGGGCGAGCACAGTATTCCATTTCACCACCAGCAAACTGGATATGACGACAATGAGCGACTTACTGCGAGTCGAAATGTGTTTCAGCAACACCCACTGCAGCGGGACATCTGCCCTCCTCATTTTCATCTTTTTTTAAGATCTGATACAGCAGACGAAGAGATTAACGACCTGGTGGACATCGACGACGACGACGACAGATTAGATAATGACCTGTATGAAGAGGAGATGTTAGATGTGGAAGATATTTTGATCGGTAAGGTCCATGAAGACACATTATGGAGTAAGGTACCGCTGTCGAAGCAAACATTATCCTCCTAGTCACCAGTTATGGCCACTTTCTGGATATGCTTTCCTTCTTCTAATTATAGTTGTACTCCTCGCCGCAAGATATATCCCAAAACTAGCACTTTAACATGGGTTTTAGATATGGAATCCTACATGTTCATAGTTTTGCTCTCTGGCTTGTTCCCTCCTCTTTAACCCGGACAATTACTTTCCCCCAGGATTCCCGACGTTCGATGGCACCTAAACCGTCTGACAGTTTCTCTAGTGTAAAAATTTGGTCATATATGACTGGTGTGATCTTTCCAGGAGCAAGCAGCCTAAGATGAGGTTAGATCGGTATTTTTTAGCTGAAAGAAAACATACTCAAGAATATCACTCCAAACCGAGGAGATGTGTGAGGGCTCATGGGCTAGGGCGTGGTGAGAAAACAGAAGTGATATTATATCGACTCTCACTAGTATATGCACCCCAAAAGAGCCCGACAATGGAGACATTCTTCAAAAGAACAAGATTCATTGGGAGTTGTTCAAGAGTACCCCCAGCGAACCCTATGACTAGCGCACGTCCTTTCCAAGCAATGCACTTGAGAGAATCTAGTGCACAGATAGTTCAGGTGCGTGTACATAATTCATCAGATATTACACTCGCCCCTAATGAGACCGACAGGATCATATATGACATCGGCGCCTTTACCCTCAGTGATTTCAAGAACTTTCTGTTGCCATCCAGGTTTCGAATAGTTGACGGCGAAGTCAGCACCACCCACTCGTTTCGCGACCTCGAGTTTGGCTTCTGCACCTGCTACTGCGATTACACGTGCGCCAAGAGCTAGAGGGCGTTTTCAAGCTTGACTAACGAGTCGCAAGACTAAAATCAACGATACCTTTGGCTATCTGGACGGCCGCAATGCCGACACCCCCGGCAGCAGCAATTACGAGAACCCACTCGCCTATTGGAATAATAAGGCTGGATGAAGAGCGTAGCAACGTCCATAC
>Ga0153935_1000160_pt1 | contig 14833 bp, 17 predicted proteins | sample TSNJ019MetaG_FD_104677 | JGI IMG/M metagenome (GOLD analysis project Ga0153935, IMG submission 104677) | Attine ant fungus gardens microbial communities from New Jersey, USA - TSNJ019 MetaG | ecosystem: Host-associated > Fungi > Mycelium > Unclassified | place: USA: New Jersey, Wharton State... | reverse complement strand
ATGATCACATAACCCTTACTAATAACTGTACATATCTTACATAAGCTTTCCCATGCTATTTATATCCCTCTTGCATTATACTCCTAAATATTATCCACTGAGCTGAGGAATGCATGGGAAATAGTTTCTTTTTTAGAAGCCATCTCATAATATGGTCCTTTCTTCAAGTTTTCTTGTTCCAAGGAGCTTTTCTATCATCTCCAGTTTTCCTCCCATCTTTTCTCCCTTTGTCTCTTGTACTCCTTGTTAGACCATCTCCACAGTATTTTAGCTATAAATCTCCTTGGTAGTTTTCTTGAGAATACTTTTTTATTCTTTTCTTTTTCTTGTTACCGTACTTCTTTGGCCTCTTTGCCATACTCCTTCTCAAACTCTTCTACTAGCTCTTTTGTATTCTCCAAATTCTCTTTTCTTTCCCATGTATCTTCTTCTGCCATATATCTCTTCTATTGTACTAAGAACTTTTACTTTCCTTTTACTATTCTTTTGTTTAGTATTTTTTCTACTTTGAATTCTTTCTCTCCTTTGATAATAACTGGTTTCAGTAGTACCCTTTTCTACCTCTCCACTTGTGGCTTATACAGGTGTATTCAACTTACATTAACTACAGGGTGTATTCTAATAGAACTAGACAATTCTAATTCTACTGCATTACTTGAGATAATCCCTTTTATTCTATAAGGTTCCACAAAGTGTTCCATCAATTTCTCCAATTGTCTTCCTTTCATCTGCTACTTGAGATCTTTGGTACTTAGTAATACTAAGTCCCCTACTTTATATTCCCCCCCTTTGCTTTGTTTCCTGTCTACAAACTTCTTTATTTCATCTTAAGCTTTTCTTAAGGCTGCCCTTGCTTCCTCCTGAATTTTTTGTATCCTTTCTACAAACTTTCCTACTGCTTTGTACTTCCTCTTCCTTCTCCCTTCAAATCCCATCCTTGGATCTTGACCGTAATTAGCCTTGAATAGTAACACTTTTGTAGCCGAATGTATCTTGTTATTATATATGAATTCAGCTGTCCCCAACCAGTCTGGCCATTGTTCTTGTCTATAGTTGATAAAGATCTTTAGGTACTGCTCCAATTTCTAATTTATCCTCTTTGTTTGTCTATCCATCTGGGGGTGATAAACTGTTAACAACTTAGTCTGAATCCCCAATAGTTTGTTCAACTCCTTCATCATTGTTACTGCAAACTACACTCCTCTGTCTGATATAATACTTTCTGGAAGCATGTGCAGCTTCCAGATATGGTCTCTGAGCAACCTGGCAAGTTCCTCTGCTGATGCTCTTTCTGTGGTTGCTATAAAGTGTGCCATTTTACTAAATCTGTCACACACTACTAAGATTACGTTGTATTCTTGGGCTAAAGGCAGCTTTGTGATAAAGTTTGCTGAAATATAGCTCCATAGTTTCTCTGGGATTGTATTTGGCATTAGCTTTCCTACCAGGGCCTCATTTCTATTCTTATACCATTGACGAGCATTGCATCTGTCTATATATCTCCTTACTTTCCTTGTCACTCCTGGCCACCAGTAGTTGATTGTGACCAACTCCACCGTTTTCCATCTTCCTCCATGTCCTCCAACTGGGGTATTGTAGTAGAGGTGTATTATTTCTCTCCTCAAGTCCTTTTCTGGAATGTATATATATTCTTTTTTTATAACTATTCCTTTCTCAATTGTCCATTCCTTGTCCCTTAGGTTCTTTATTTCTGCTTTCTTTAACTCTTCTACTGCTTTTACTACTTTTTTGTTCTTTCCCTGTGTCTTCTTAATTCTTTCTCTTAGGGTTCTATCTTCCACTAGCATTTCTACTTCTCTTACCCACTCCTGTTCGATCAACATTCTATCCTCATCATTGTTCTCTACTTCTTTCTGCTAGTCTGCTCTTTGACTCAGTCTGTTGGCTTTACCTATGCTTTTTCCCAGAACATGCTTCAAGGTGAAATTGAAGCACAACAAGTATAAGGCCTACCAAGCTTGTCTCCAGTTCAGCTTTCAACTTATCATAAAGTATTAGAGGTTTTTATGGTCTGTCCAGATCTTGAACTCCATTTTTGCCCCTTCTAGGTAGTGTCTCCATGCTTTCAGACATTGAATTACTGCCAACATTTCTTTGTTGTGAATTTCATAGTTTTGTTTTGTTGCATTTAGCAACTTAGAGATAAAGGCTACTGATCTCCATTTCCTATCCTCACATTTTGTTGACAATATCTCTTCTATTGCATAGTCTGATGTATCTGCTTCTACTTTCATTTCTTTATTTAGGTCTGGTATTGCCAAGACTGGCTCCATTGTAAATACCTTTTTAAGCTTTCTAAACACCTTGTTATGAGACAACCAAGAAGGAAACTATTTCTCACACATTTGTCAACTTGATGGGAAACATCCAAGAATACAATGCAGGAAAGATATAAATAATGTGGGAAGAATTATGTAAGATATAGATAGTTCTTAGTAAGGGTCATGTGATCATGGGAGATAGGCACACAGACCATCTAATATTTGTATAAGTATTTAGGGGAATCCAATGAGAAACTCTATCAAGTTCTTCCTAAATAACTATCTTGGTTGAGCTCTAAGTCCTCACAACTTCACACTAACATAAGAACTTGATACCTATTGTTGATCCTGTACCTTGTAGCCTCAACATTTCACTTTCCACTCACTCTCTCATTATCTTTGCTAATAAGTACAGTACTTGAAAGCTTTTTGGAAAGCAGATCCTAGCTTTAAAAGGGACTTCACTGTTAGTTAGGGACAGTAGGTAGATAGTCTGGACAAAACTTATGCCCCTACCTGAGACCTGACCTCTACATCAAGTGGACTTGTATTTAGTTTTTGCTATCAGCTTTGTGCTACTGGTCCATTGTAATCAGTCTATGCAGGGGAACAACAGTAACCTCTTAAAGGCCCATCTAGCTTAGGGATTCCCTTTTTAGGGATAATATTGTTTTACTCTTTGTCACAAACTTCATTCAGACCATAACTCCAGGAATACTTGACCAATTTTGACAACCTAAATGGCCACCAAAAGCTTTTAAGAAGACCTTTCAAACAGTACCAAAAACGTCTCAAAGCAATTAGTATTTACTGAGTTATCAGCAGATCAGTCAGTGATTACCAAGTCACCAGATACTAAATCACCAATATCTTGGGAACTGCTTAACATAATCATTTGCTTCAATGTCCATCATAAAGCTCTCTTCAATGCACTTCTTTTGGCTATAAATAAATCCCAAGGCAATAAGATCCTATGGAGATACAAAATCCTCAATGTTTGTATATAACACTGATCTTTACCTATAGATTATCATCTATTCTTGAATAGAACAAAGGACTGCCCTAAGATAGTTAGATTATCTCTATTTCAAGAACAATAGCACTTCTATATGTAGAATAATAGGTAGTGATCATGTAGTAGGCTGTTCTGGTGCACAAACCACCACAATCATATATTTAAGAACTGTATGTCTGAGGATAAATCTCAGACTTAACAATATCTTTTGTTACTGTCTAAACTTCACTTTTTTAAGCTGTTTGATTATTAAATCATCAACTCACAAATCAGTAAGGGCCATTTGTGATACTCTTCTTAGTCAGTAACTAGTTATAAGTTCAGACAAAGAAGACAGTTCATTCTTGTACAAGGAATTATTATCATTACTACCATCACCATCACTATCACCACTATACATGTCTTGACAATAGCAACAGCAACAGCAACCTGGAGAGCAGCCTATTACAATCTGCTCCTCTTACTTAGAAAGAGTAACTCCTTTCTCTAATAGCCAGCCTGCAGTAGCAGGTGGCCACTCTCTTGCAGCAGAATAGAAAAGCAAAAGTAGAGGTAGCAAAATCTCCTTTGTTTAGTGGGAAGATAGAGGAAGTGAGTGCATTTATCAATACAGCTTACTTGTATCTCAGTATGAAAATGATAGGAGAGCTGGAGGTAATGAAGATGGCCTGGGTGCTATCTTATATACAGGGGAGAGTGGTAGAAGTATGGAAGGACAATCTGCTAGATGAGCTATCAAAGAGAGAGTCAGAAGCAGAAATGGTAGAGGAGTTGTTTAGCAAAATAAGAAATAAATTTGGGAAAACAGCAAAAGAAGAGAGAAAAGTAGAATAGCTAAGAATGATAGAATAAGGGAAAAGGACATGTAATGAGTATGTCCAAGAATTTAAGAAGATTGCAAGAGAAAGTAGATATAAGAGACAGCCCCTCATAGAAGAATTCAAGAGAAGGATGAACAGGGGAATCAGAAGGAAGTTGGCAAAGGTAAAAAGCCCTCCTAGTACAATAGAAGAATGGCAGGAAAGAGTGGTCAGACTAGACAGGAACCAGAGGTAGAGTAAAGCATGCTAGCGTAAAGTTATGAGGACTTAGAGCTCAACTGAGATGGTTGTTCAAGAAAAACTCAATAGAGTTCCTCACTGGATTATTCTGTTACTTATACAAATGTCTATTAGTCTGTGCACCTATTTCCTGTGGTCACATGACCCTGACTAATAACTGTACATATCTTACATAAGTCTTCCCACACTATTTATATCCCTCTAGTGTTGTAATCCTGGATATTATTTACTAAGTTGAGGAATGCACAAGAAATAGTTTCCTTTTTAGAAACCATCTCATAACAAAATGGAGGAAAGAATATTGGGGAGGAATGTAGTGTACCTACAGGAAAATGCATAGCCTAGAGAAGGACTTGGGGGAGGATTATACAGAGGAAGAGGGGGTCAAATCACATAGGGGCTAGTATAGAGTGGGATACCAAAATAGAGCAGAACAACAGGGGCTAGAAAGAGACTCCAATATAATGGATGTTGACAGAGGGAGAGAGGGGGACAAAATGTACTTTGTGTGTGGAAAGTAGAGCTATATAGCCAAAAACTGTTGATAGAGAAAAGAGAGAGAAAAAAGAATAGTGAAAATGCCACAAGAGCCAGCAAAAGACAATGGAGAACAGTGAGCTCCTGACTGGCCTCCTCTAATACATAGTATATTGCACCCAGAAAATCTGGGTAATAAAATCTATTGTCAAAGCAACACTGAGGAAATAAGAGATATATGGCACACACTCCAGCCGCTAAGAGAAGTATGGATGAAAATAGGATTAGAAAAGTTAGAGAGTCATGAAAGAGTGGCAGTAAAAGCACTACTAGATAGTAGTGCAACTAGGTTGTTCATGAATGCCCAATTCGCAAAAAGAAAGAGATCCAAGTTAAAGAGGCTAAAAAATCCACTGTTAGTGAGAAATGTGGATGGGACGATAAACATGGGAGAAGCAATTATGTACTAGGTAGAGTGTAATATGTTTTTCAAGGGACATGTAGAAAGAGTAAGAATAGATGTGTGTAACTTGGGAAAGACAGAAGTGATACTAGGTATGCTATGGCTAGCTGCCCATAATCCAGAAATAGATTGGAAAAAGAGAGAAGTGAGGATGACAAGATGCCTACCTATATATGGAAGAAAGAAGAAGGAAAAAAAAATAAAAAGGTTAGAAAGATGAAAGAAGAAAAGATAGTGGAAGAACTGGTACCAAAGAAATTTTGGAAGTAGAAAAAGGTATTTGGAAAGGCAGAATCAGAAAGAATGCCAGTATAAAAGGCCTAGGATCATGCAATAAAGCTAAAGGAGGGTTTTGTATCTAAGAAAGAGAAGGTGTATTCATTGTTAAGGGAAGAGCGAGAGGAGATGCAAGCATTTGTAAAAGATCAACTGTAAAAAGGTTATATCTGACTATTGAAATCACCACAGACATTGCCAGTACATTTTGTAACCAAAAAGGATGGTAAATGATGAATGGTACAAGATTATAGATATGTGAACTAGTGGATGGTCAAGAATGGATATCCATTACTACTGATTGCCGATATCCTGGACAAAGTAGGCAGTAAGAAGGTTTTTACAAAGCTAGACCTAAGGTAGGGGTATAACAATGTTAGAACCAAAGAAGAAGACAAATGAAAGACAGTATTTACAATATATATTGGAGTCTACGAGCTAACCATAATATACTTTGGGCTTACGAACTCCTCCACTACCTTCCAGATGATGATGAATGACCTGTTCCATGATATAATAAATCAAGGGAATATGGCCACCTTTATAAATGACATTATTGTAGCAACAGAGATAGAGGAGGGACATAATGAGGTAGTAGAGAAAGTATTGAAGCAACTCAAGAAGAATGATCTCTTTGTAAAACTAGAGAAGTGTTAGTAGAAGGTAAAGGAAGTGGAGTTTTTAGGAGTAGTAATAGGACCAAAGGGGGTAGAAATGCAGAAGGATAAGATGGAAGGAGTCTTAAACTGGCCAACACTGAAGAATGTAAAAGAGGTGCAAAAGTTTCTAGAACTCGCCAACTACTATAGGCAATTTATTAAAGACTTTGCAAAGCTCACAGTACCACTACATGTGTTGGTTAGAAAAGAGAAGAAGTAGAGATGGGAGAAGGAATAAGGGGAGGCATTCAAAAAATTGAATGAGATATTCATGATAGAGCCAGTCTTGGCAATACCAGACCTGGACAAAGAAATACAGGTAGAAGCAGATGTGTTAGACTATGCAACAGAGGGAGTGTTGTCAACAAAGTGTGAAGATGGGAAATGGAGACCAGTAGTCTTTATCTCTAAATTGCTGAATACAACAAAACAAAACTACAAGATTCATGACAAAGAGATACTGGCAGTAATTCAATGTCTAGAAGCATGGAGACATTACCTAAAAGGGGCAAAAATGGAGTTTGAGGTCTGGATGGACTATAAAAATCTCCAGTATTTCATGACAAGCCAAAAGCTAAATCAGAGACAAGCCTAGTGGGCCTTGTACTTGTCATGTTTTAACTTCACCTTGAAGTACATCCCTGGAAAAAGCATAGATAAAGCTGATGGACTAAGTCAAAGAGTAGACTGGCAGGAGAAAGTGGAGAACAATAATGAGAATAGAACATTGATTAGGCCAGAGTGGATAAGAAGAGTAGAAACACTAGTGGAAGATGGGAGTCTGAGAGAGAAAATTAAGAAAGTACAGAAAGGAAATGAGAAAGTAGTAAAAGCAGTAGAAGAGTTAAAGAGAGTGGAGATAAAAAGCCTTAGAGATAAAGAATAGTTGATAGAGGAAGGAGTAGTTATGAAGGAAAGATGCATATATATACCAGAGGGAGAACTGAGAGAAAAGGTGGTATGCCTACATCATGACATGCCAGTAAGAGGACATAGAGGAAGATGGAAAACAGCAGAGCTGGTTACAAGAAACTACTAGTAGCCAGGAGTAATGAGGGAAGTAGGGAGATATGTAGATAGATATAATACCTACCAGTGATATAAAAATAGAAGCAAGGCCCCAGCAGGAAAGTTAATGCCAAATACAATCCTAGAGAAACTATGGAGCCATATCTTAGCAGACTTCATCACAAAGCTGCCCTTAGCTCAAGATTATAATACAATCTTAGTGGTATGTGACAGGTTTAGCAAAATAGTATACTTCATAGCAACTACAGAGAAAACATCAGCAGAGAGACTTGCCAGGCTGTTTAGAGACCATATCTAGAAACTGCATGGGCTTCCAAAAAGTATTATATCAGACAGGGGAGTGTAGTTTATAGTAGGAATAATAAAGGAGTTGAACGAGCTATTGGAAATCCTATCACAAATAGCCACTTACTAATTTGTGAGTTGATGATTTGATAATCAAAAATTATTGTTTGGAAGGTAGTGGGGGAGTTTATGAGCCCAAAGTACATTACAGTTGGCTCATAGACTTTAATATACATTGTGAATACTGCCTTCCATTTGTCTCCTTCTTTGATTCTAATGTTGTTGTACCCCTATCTCAGGTCTAGCTTTGTGAAGACCCTTTTACTTTCTACTTCATCCAGAATATCAATGATTAGTGGTAATAGGTAACTATTTTTGATAGTCCACTAGTTCACATGTCTGTAATTCTGTACTATTCGTCATTTTTCATCCTTTTTTGCTACAAAGTGGACAGAAGATGTTTGTGGTAATTTTGACAGTCAGATATATCTCTTTTGTAGTTGGTCTTCTACAAATGCCTGTACTTCCTCTCATTCCTCCCTTGATAATAAATACACCTTCCCTTTTTTAGACACAAAGCCTTCCCTTAATACTATCACATGGTTCCAGGCCTTTTGTACTAGTATCCTCTCTGACTCTACTTTTCTGAATACTTTTTTCCATTTCCAAAACCTTCTTGGTACCAGTTCTTTTACTATTTTTTTCTTTTCTGTTTTTCTAACTACTTTTTTCTTCTCTTTCTGCTTTTTCTTTCCACATGTTGGTAGATAGTGCATTATTTTTATCTCTCTCTTCTCCCAGTTGATTTCTGGATTATGGATAGCTAACTATAACATATCCAATATCACCTCTGTTTTTTCCAGATTGTATACATCCATTTACGCTCTCTCAATATGTCCTTTGAAGAACATGTTGTACTCTACCTGATAAGTAATTGCTCCTTCCACATTGACAGTTCTATCTACATTTTGTACTAACAGAGGATTCTTTAGTTTTTCTAGCTTAAATCCCTTCTCCTTCACAAACTTTGTGTCTATGAATAGACCTGTTGTCCTACTATCCAACAGTGCTTTTACTACTACCCCTTCATAGTTTTCCAACTTTTCAAATTCACTTTCATCCATATTTCTCTTAGTGGTTAGAGTATATGCGGCACATCTTTTACTTTCTTAGTGTTGCTTTGGCAAGAAACTTTATTTCCCAGCTTTTCTGGGCACAATACACTGTATATATTTGAAGAGACCAGTTGGGAGCTCACTGTCCTCTATTATCTTTTGCCGACTTTTGCAGCATTTCTACTACTCTCTCCTCTTTTTCCTTTCTATATCAACAATTCTTGGCCATATGGCCCTACTTTCCATATATGAAGTATATTCTATTCTCTCCTCTTCCTCTATTTACTTTCATTGTATTAGGGTCTCTTACTGGCCCTGGCTGTCTCCCTCTATCCTGATATCCTCCCCTATACTGGTCTTCTAGCCTCTACATGATCTGCTCTCCCCTTCTTCTATATGACCCTCCCCCAAACCCTCCTCTAGGCTATGTATTTCCCTGTGGATACATTGTATTTCTCCCCAACATCCGTTCCTCTGCTTTACTCTACCTTTGGTTCTTATCTAGCCTGACTGCTCTTTCCTGCCATTCTTCTATTGTGCTGGGGGGGCTTTCTGCCTCTGCCAACTTCTTCCTGATTTCTCCATTCAGCCCTCTCTTGAATTCTTCTATGAGAGGTCATCCCTTATATCTATTTTCTCTTGCAATCTTCTTAAATTCTTGGACATACTCATTGCACATCCTCCCCTCTTTTTCTATTATTCTCAGCTGCTCAACTTTTCTCTCTTCTTCTGCTGTTTCCCCAATTTGTTTCTCATTTTGCTGAATAATTCCTCTGCCATTTCTGTTTCTGACTCTCTCTTTGATAGCTTATCTAGCAAATTGTCCTTCCATACTTCTACTACTCCCCTCTGTATATAAGATAGCACCTAGGCCATCTTCATTGCCTCTGACTCCCCTATCATCTTTATACTGAAGTACAAGCGAGCTATGTTAATAAATGCACTCACTTCCTTCATCTTCCCACTAAACAAAAGAGGTTTTGCTATCTCCACTTTTGCTCCTTTATTCTACTGCAAAAAAGTGATCACCTGCTGCTACAGGCTGGCTATTAGAGAAAAAAGTTGCTCTTCCTGAGTAAGAGGAGTGAATTGTGATACAAGGGCAGTAGGTTGCCCTCCAGGTTACTGTTGCTATTGCTGTTGCTGAGATATATATAGTAGCAGTGGTGGTGATGACAATAATTTCTCATATAAGGATGAATGGTCTTCTTCGTCTGAACTTATGACTAGTTACTAACTAAAAAGAGTAAAACAATATTATCTCTGAGAAGGGAATCCCTAAGCTAGACAGGTCTTTAAGAGGTTACTGTTGTTCTCTTGCATAGACTGATCACAATAGACCAGTAGCACAGAGCTGATAGTAAAAACTAAATACAAGCCCACTTGATGTAGAGGTCAGGTCTCAGGCAAGGATATGAGTTTTGTCCAGGCCATCCTACCTACTGTCCCTAACTAACAGTGAAGTTCCCTTTACAGCTAGGGCTCACTTTCTAAAAAGCTTCTGAGCACTATGCTCATTAGCAAGGATAATAAGAGAGTAAGTAGGAATAGAGATGTCAAGGCTGCAAGGTGCAGGGTCAACAATGGATATTGAGTTCTTATGTTAGTGCAAAGTCGTGAAGGCTTTAGAGCTCAACCAAGATGGTTGTTTAGAAAGAACTCAATAGAGTTCTCCATTGGATTGTACAACTACTTATATAAATGTCTGTTGGTTTGTATCCCTATCTCTTGTGATCATATGACCTTTACTAATAACTGTACATATCTTACATAAGCTTTCCCACATTATTTATATCCCTCTTGTATTGTACTCCTAAATATTATCTACTAAGTTGAGGAATATGTGGGAAATAGTTTCTTTTCTGGAAACTATCTTATAACAAGTCCTTAAATATATGATTGTGATGGTCTGTGTACCAGGACAGCCTACCACATGATTACTACCTATTTTTCTATATATAGGAGTGCTATTGTTCTTGAAATAGAGATAACCTAACTATCTTAGGGCAGTCCTTTGTTCTATTCAAGAACAAATGATAATCTATAGGTAAAGATCAATGTTATGTACAAACATTGAGGACCTTGTATCTCCATGGGATCTTATTGCCTCAGGGTCTATTTATAGCTGAAAAAAACACATTGAAGAGAGCTTCATGATTGTCATTGAAGCAAATGATTATATCAAGTGGTTCCTGAGATATCAGTGATTTAGTATGTGGTAACTTGGTGATCGCTGACTGATCTGCTGATGACTTAGTGAATACTGATTGCTTTGAGATGTTCTTGGTACAATTTGAAAGGTCTCCTTAAGGGCTTTCAGTAGCTATTTAGATTATTGAAATTGGTCAGGTATTCCCAGAGTTATGGTCCAAATGAAGTTTGTGACATTTAGGATTTTAAGACTTTAGGACTTTAATCTATGAACTAGATTGCTACCATGTATCTACCCTGTATATATACCAACTAGAGTAGAAGGGAGCCAGTCTGAAACATAATACTCCTAGTTTGAAATGCAATACTTCTATAGAAGATAAATAATAATAATAAAGAAAATGAATAAAAATATTAATTTATACTGAATTTTCTGGTATATGATAGCAGAACATAAATGTCTTGGCCTTTCACAATGATTGAGATATAAACTTCATTATCAACATCTATTCAGATAGTAACCAAACTGCTCTACACTGTTTATGACATAACATTAGGAACATAGAAAACACTGTGGTCATGATAGGTGATTTCAACATCAGGGATAGTAACTAGAACCCCAACTTCTACCACTACTCTGTTCATATAGACAACCTAATCACAATCACTAATAGCTTCGGACTAGAACTCTCCCCTCCCTCCAACCCAGGCCCTATGAGGTATACTGACAACCCTTAGGATGCTAATTTGGTCCTAGACCTTGTATTCCTTCCCCCCAATAATACTAGGTTTAGACAATATTCTCTCTATTCTAAAATGTAAAAACCCTCAGATCATGTCCCTCTCATCATAGAAGTAGGAATAAAGGAAGTGAATATTAACATTACTATTTGGTCTATCAAGAAAGACAATGACGACAAGAAAAAGTTTATCAAATCCTTAATGAACAGTATAAAGCAACTTGATATAACAGATATCATGAGCAAAGAAGACCTCCAAACTATTGTTCTCCAGTTGGCTACTGCATTTGAAAATGCATGGTCTCAACACTCTAAATTAAAACATATTACAAAACACTCCAAAGAGTAGTGGAATCAGGAGTGCACTAACAGTCTCAATAGATATTGTAAGTAGGGAGACTTACCTAGCTAGAAAACATATAAGTCAATATTACATAAGGTCAAAAGGAAGTTCTTCAATAAGAAAATACATAAAATAGTGTTGTTAAACAAAAGACCATGGGACCTCATGAACTGAATAAGAAAGAAAACTCTCCTGGCTATCGAAACTATCATATTTGAGAATCAACCATGTAATACCCTACCCAAACTGTGGCATGCACTCTACAGTTCATACAACTCAGCAGAGAATAGGCCTATCAACACTGGCTTCTTCAACAAAATCCCTCAATCTAATACTCTCAAGTGGCCTTCCTTCTCCAATCAGGAATTCAGAAATATAATAGCTAAGTGCTTTTTATCCTCTACCCCTGGCCCCAACCACATATCTTGGAGACATCTTAAACTACTCATTATGAATAATGCCTGTCTAAAAAAGATCATGTGTATTACTAATACATATATCAACTTAGAGTTCTGGCTGTCATATTTCAAAACCACTATAACAGTTATCATTCCCAAACCCAATAAGGACTCCTACAACTTGCCTAAGTCCTTCCAACCTATAGTTCTTGTTATGAGAGCCCCAAATAGGAAAAGGTTTCCCATGCATTCAAACACCTAGTCCAAAACCTCAAAGTATACAATGGGGTTGAGATATAAATAGCGTGGGAACTTAGCAAATCAAATCACATGACAAGGTCAGGTGGTTATGGAACATTCTGGAAGGAATGTGTGATCATGGGACTTTAGGGTACAGCCACTGTAGTAATAGTATAAGTAAGGCTACAATCCAATGAAGAACTCCATTGAGTTCTTCTTGAATATCTATCTTGGGTGATCACTAAGGACATTCACTGTCTATCAATAACAGTTCTCCTCAACACCACTAGTAAACTCATAGAAAAGGTAATCAGCAACCATCTCCAATTTCATATAACATTGAATGGCTTCCTAGACCCAAACCAACTAGGTGGTATCAGACAATGCTCCACTACTGATGCAAGGCTATACCTCACTCATCTCATCTATGCAGGTTGGTTAAAATAGTGTCACATAAGCATTATAGCATTTGACATCACCCAATTCTTTCCCTCTCTTAACTATACTTTTCTATCTGCATGTTTTAAAGAAGCAGGTCTCAATACTAACATTAGGGGTTTTTTTGACAGTTATCACTCAAGTCATTCAACAACATACATATAAAATGGCTTCTTCTCTTTATTATTTAGCACCAACATTGGAGTGGACCAAGGCTCAGCTCTATCTTCCATTATTTCCACTATATACTTGGCTCTGATTATAAAAACATTCAAGAAAAGAATAAAAATCTAAAAGAAAAAATTCCAACTGATATACTATCCTTTGTTGATGATAGTCTTTTAATTTCTCAGGAGAAAAGTTATGACCTTTTTTCTTTCTTCCTTCTTTGTAGCTACAATATCATATCAAAAATTCTCTTGGATTCTAGCTTGGTCATGGAATACAGCAAATCCAAAGTTTTCCACTTCATGAGATCTTATCACTTCCCCAACCCCTCTATCGACCTCACCACAGTTGGAGGACTTATTTTCACACCCAAACCAATCTGGTGTTATCTAGGCTTCTTCTTTGACAGAAAACTCACTTTCTACTACCACATCCACTTCTATGCTACCAAATACCTCTCTACCTTAAACACAATGAAGCTCCTAGGCAGCTTCTCATAAGACATCCTCCCAGTTCAGAAACATCTCCTATATAGAACATGTATACTCCCTATTGCACTATATAGATTCCAACTGTAGTTCTTCAAAAAAGTATCCATTTGCAAGAACATCTCTGAATTAAAAAAGATGCAATGTAGAGCTGCTCTATGGATCACAGGGGCCTTCCACACTTCACTATCAGAGGGAGTGGAAGCTATTGCAGGTCTTGTTTCTATTTATCTTCACCTGCAGAAACTCAATGGCTGCCACCACCTCTGCTATGTTTCTATCCTCCTCTCTCATGCTATTAACTCATTATTGGACTCACAGCATACCAAGAACCAACCTTCACATAGGTTCTCAACATCTAACCTCACACCAAAGCAGTAAGCTAAACTCACAAGCTCTATAAAAGATGTCAACAAACAGTTATCAAAAATTACAAAATGTTTTTGTCCCCTTCATCTCCTTCTGTCTCCCGGTTTGAGAGTAGTTAATCATTTCTCTAATAGAATAACTTTTCATTCCTCTCCTTCTTCTAGCAATGGGGATCTATTCAAATACATCCAGAACTTCAACTATGTCTTCTGTCAATCACAAAATCTCTCTCACTATGCCTTTGTTATTGCCAATGGAGGCATCAAGAAATCCAATGTAGCAACAGCTGCTGTCCACATTTGGAAAGATAATCAAGTTATCAAGCAACTCCAGATCCAGACAATGAATGTCACTTCTATTAAAGCCAAGCTCATAGCCATATGCATCAGTCTCATCTCTGCAATGGAAAGAGATGACATCTATAATGTCACCATTGTCACAGATTCTATTGCTGCTGCCAACAAAATCCTCGAGTTGCATGTTAACCCCTTCCAAAATATTGCCCTATCTCTTGCTTCCAATATAAAGTCATTCCTAGACAGGGACAGGAGAAACTCTATTTATTTCTGGTACTGCCCTAGCAAAGCCAAGTGGTCCAGACACAAGCTCATTGATGACCAAGTAAAGATGGCCAATGGCATACCAATTCTCTTCAATAAGAACTCTTTCCTGTTTAGCAAAAAGAAGGAGTGCAACAAGATCCTCAAGGAGTGGCAAACATTGTTCTTAGCCAGTCAGAAGAAAGGCCAATCATTCCTGAACTTTGAGGATGAAAAAGAACAGGTTATTAAACCCACCTATGCAAAGGGAGGATCATGGCTCCTATTCATAGGATT
>Ga0153935_1000157_pt1 | contig 14899 bp, 9 predicted proteins | sample TSNJ019MetaG_FD_104677 | JGI IMG/M metagenome (GOLD analysis project Ga0153935, IMG submission 104677) | Attine ant fungus gardens microbial communities from New Jersey, USA - TSNJ019 MetaG | ecosystem: Host-associated > Fungi > Mycelium > Unclassified | place: USA: New Jersey, Wharton State... | reverse complement strand
TGCACAGACCACCACAATCATGTATTTAAGAACTGTATGTCTGAGGATAAACCTCAGACTTAACAACATCTTTTGCTACTTGTCTAACTTTGCTTTTTTGAACACTTTGATTATCAAATCAAGTAATCACAAGTCAGTAAGTGGCTATTTGTGATACTACAGTTATATGTTCTTGATCCTATAGTCCTATCCTACAGGATTAGAAGTCACTAAGTTGAGCTAAGGCAATTAAATATTATATAGTAATATTTAATTAGGCACAGGGTCACTCCGGGAGGTCAGTCTAGTATTCTAGGGATGGCATTGGTAGGGTTCTCTTACAGTAGATGAATTAGGAGTTTAGGATTGGAAATTATAAATAAATAAAAAGAAAATGGATATAAATATTAATTTATACCAAATTTCTGGTATATAACAACTTAAAGGGCTGAGTTGATATTTTAACAGATGTCAAAGCACTATCTTAGTTATAGTACACAAAAATACTAGCTATACTTAAAAGACAGTCTGGACTTAAATTTTGTTGTCTTTGAAGTGACAATAGGTCTAAGTTTGTCAATGAAATAATAGAAACCTTCTGTTGTTACAATAGAATTATCTATACAACAACAATTCTTTACATACCTGAGCAAAACAACAATTCTTTATATACCTGAGCAAAACAGCATAGCTAAACAAGTTATAGCTGTATTCTTCAAGATGGTTTGATTAATGTTATATACTATATGTGTTGGTCTATGTTACTAGAAAAAAGCATTTACCTATGCCATTTATATCCAGAGTCTTTTCTCTACTATTGGATTGCAAGATGTTATACTTTACAAAGTATAGACTGGTCATAAACCTGATATATCCTATTTGTGTATCTTTAGCTCTCTTGGATAGGTTCATATTCCTAAGCAAGTATAAAAGAGAAAGTTAAAATTGCAAGCTATGAAAGTCAGAATACTTGGATAGTGGATAGATGAAGCTAAAGGTTACTGACTCAAAGATCTTGAAAATGACAATCTCATTGCCTTCTAGGATGTTTGTTTCTTTAAAGATAATTTGCCAAGTGAGTTGGCAGTCATCAAGGTTGAAAACTCTACCAGTGACAAAGATATTAATGAGTTTACCAACAATGCAATAGAAAAGGACATTACTAAACTCCAAGTTGAAAATGATGTTCCTATTACTACTGAAGATTTCTTTTCCTTTTCCACAACTTCTCTTCCAGATATTCCCAAAGATTCTATACTCTCTAAGGTCATTATACCTACTGAAAACTTATCCATTTTCCCTCTACAATGTTCTAGTTGCAATTGAAAGTTATTAAGCTATTTTGCACTATCCACATTTAATGATACCACTATAAAGGGCTCTGTTAATACTACTTTTGTCACTATAGCAAACAAACTAAGAATTTACCAGGAGGTAATCCACTCTCCACACTTAAAGTAGTAGGAGATAGTAATATAATCTGAGTATATATAATTATATAAACTCAATGTCTTCAAGGTCCTTAATAGCTTACTTAAAAGAAAAAAGGCTATAGGCAGCAGAATTGTATTTCATGAAAAATGTAATAGACATAGCAACTTACTCAAGTTCAAAGCTTAAATCATAGCTAAGGACTTCTTATAAGTCTCCAGTAAAGATTTCACTGACATCTTTTTCTCTATTGCAAAGTTCTCCACTTTCTAGACTTTCTTCTCCTATATGGCCTATTTTGATTGGGAATTATATTATGTTGATATTGTTGCTGTCTACTTACATGGCCCCCTAGATAAAGACATATATATGACTATCTCTGAAAGTGTCAAAGGCTTTGGTTCTGGACATTACTGAAAGCTCAAGAAAGCACTTTACAGTCTAAAGCAAGTGGAGAGATAGTGGAAAAAGTATTTTCATAAAGTACTAACCAAATTTAGATTCTCTCAAGCTCTCTCCAATGACTGTTTATACATAAAATAATGCCAAGAGAACATTATCCTACTAGTACTTGTCTATGTCAATGACATAGCCATTGTTAGTCCTAAAGGATTTTAAATTATGTCTCTTAAATCTTTTCTCAAAAAAGACTTCAAAATCTCTGACTTAAACAAGCTCAGCCATATACTAGGTGTTCTAGTAACCCAAGACTATCCAAATTGACTCATTTATCTCAATTAAGCAGTGTATATTCACCAAACAGTGTCCTAATTTGGTATAGAGATCTCTGTACTAGTTTTCATCTCTTTCACTGTCAAACATAATCTTTTTCTTGCCCAGTCACCCAAAACTGAAGCCAAAAAACATACATATAAATATTATACAAAAGGTACCTACTATTTATCTCTAGTAGGCTTACTTTTATTTGCTACTTAGACCAGGCCTGACATTTAATTTGCTATTGGATTGGTTGTTCAGTTTGGTAATAATCTAGGGATTGCTCATTTTAAAGCTACTAAGTACATTCTCCAATATCTGAAAGGTACTGCTAACTATAAATTGGTCTTAGGGAGATGTAGAAGAGGAAGTTTTGTATCATAAATGGCCACTTACTGATTTGTAATTACTTGATTTGATAATCAAAGTGTTCAAAAAAGCAAAGTTAGACAAGCAGCAAAAGATGTTGTTAAGTCTGAGGTTTATCCTTAGATATATAGTTCTTAAATATATGATTGTGGTGGTCTGTGCACTAAAACAGCCTACCACATGATCACTATCTATTGTTCTACATATAGAAGTGCTATTGTTCTTGAAATAGAGATAATATAACTATCTTAGGATAGCCCTTTGTTCTATTTAAGGACAGATGATAATCTATGAATAAAGATCAGTGTTATGTACAAACATTGAGGATCTTGTATCTCCATAGGATCTTATTGCCTCTGGTTCTATTTATAGCTGAAAGAAGTGCATTGAAGAGAGCTTTACAATGGTCATTGAAGCAAACAATTATGTTAAGCAGTTCCAAAGATATTGGCAATTTAGTGTCTGGTGACTTGATAATCACTGACTGATCTACTGATAACTTGGTAAATACTGATTGCTTTGAGATGTTTTTGGTACTGTTTGAAAGGTCTTCTTAAGGGCTTTTGGTGACCATTTAGATTGTTGAAATTGGTCAAGTATTCCTGGAGTTATGGTCCAAATGAAGTTTGTGACATTTTGACTTAGTAGAATAGAGTAATTCCAATTGGGCACAAGACCTGGATAACTATTGTTCTATCTCTAGATTCATTTTTGATGTTGCTGGTAGCTCAATTTTATGGTTCTCTAAAAAGCAGCAAACTATAGTGACTTTGTTTATAGAGGTAGAGTATATGATATCTGCAAATGCAACCAAGGAGGCTATGTGGCTGTGCACCCTTCTCACAGAACTTGATTTTCCTTCAACTATCACAACAATCATTTTTGCTGACAACCAGGGCTGCATTGCCCTTGCAAACAATCCAGTTTTACACTTTTGGGCCAAACACATTGATATACAACATCATTTCATCTAGGAGCATATTGAATATCAAGAGGTTAGACTATACTATATTTCTACTAAGAAAATGATTGCAGATATATTCACCAAGACTTTATCCAAAAACTCCTTCAAAAAATTCCAAAATGAGCTAGGAGTGATGTTATTAGAATGATAACTCAACAAGTAAAAGTACCAAAGTGACTACACAAAGTAAATTCTTCACTTTATTATCTTTTTACTGATACTCTCTACTCTGCTTATATTTTTCACTTGTCTACTTCTTTTAATTATTCATTACTATTATCTAATGACTATCTTGTTACCCTAAGTCTCTCTCTCATTATTCAGTAAATACAGACATATTGGTATAAGATAGCTCCTAAAAAAGAAACTATTTCCCATGCATTCATCAATCTGATGGGAAATATCCAGGAATATAATACAGTAAAGATATAATTAGCATGGGAAAGATTATATAAGATATGTATGGTTATTAGTAAGGATCATGTGATCATGGGAGACAGATGTATAGACTAGCAGATATTTGTATAAGTAGTTAGTGCAATCCAATAGAGAACTCTATTGAGTTCTTTCTGAATATCTATCTAGAGTGAACCTTGAGTCTTCACAACTTAGCATTAATACACATTGTCTACAGTACTTAAACCACTTGGATGTAAACCTGAGACCCAGTCTTTCTGTTTGGATCTCAGGTATGTGTGCTTATTGTTTCACTAGTTACAATAATTAATCCCAGTCTTTCTGTCTGGATCTCAGTCCAGTACTTCTAGTATCTAAGGACATTTCTGTATATATGCTGTGAATAATGCCCAGTTGGTACTATTGAATTTGCTTGATTCAGAAAAAGTGGAAGTGATTGATGACATTCTGGTAAGTTTCCTTAATGTCAATCTTCTGGTAGAAATTATTGAGCACTGGGGCCCATAACCTATCAAATATGTAAGCTATGTACATCAGTGGGTTACAGTAGTATGAGAGAACACAACATATATCTCATCTCAGGCATCACAAAGTAAAGTATATGACTAAGGGAGGAAAGACACAACCTTGGTTGTTAAGAAGGGAGTCTAAAAGAAACAAACCATGTACCATATTAGTGAGTACCCACAACATCACTAACTGGGAGTGCAAGTACTGTCCTAGTCTGGTAATGATGTAGTATTACTCTGACTTAGTGTGAGTGGGTTACTAGACCACTTCAACAGATACCATAGACACTTGTTTTGAAGCCATTGCTGAGACACCAAACACTTCCTGAGTGTTGACTGTCATTTTGTCTCATAGATACTGTTGTAATAGTAAAACATATAAAGCGTGTGTAGCCAGAGAAATTATCTATCGAACTATTCTATTCTATCAGATTATGTGACATAGAGCTATAAAGCTGGTCCCATCGATTGGTGATGCGATAAGGCGAAGTCCACCCTTTTTCTCCTCCTGCAGAACCGTGGGAAAAACTAAACCACAGGAGTAGGCCAGTGTACTAACTAAAGATAAACAATCCTATCGTCGCCCCGATGCTTCTTCGTTTTTCATTTGCTGACGGAGTATCCACATCATTCTTCTGCGATGTCATGGTCAAGGACAAAAGAAAGCGCCTCCATCATTTGATTGAGAACTCGAAAGTATGTGTACACAAAATACAATAACGGCTCGTGACCCAAGTCAAAAAACTCATCGCTATATCTTTAATAGATTGTCTCCTTCAAGAAAGAAAACCCCATTTCATTATTGGAAGAAGAAATGTAGATGGCGGTGATACGTTGCAAATAACGATAGACTAGCGGTCCACTGAGTCAGTGTAGTAGACAGGAGAGAAGGATGCTCACCGCAGTATTTCGTCGAAGAAACGGGATTTGACTCATGAAATCACACACCCGGCGGGTTCCCAACCCTCTTTACCATCGGTGGGGACATAATCAGCGGGATCCTCGTCTTGGGAGAGGATATCTGGGACTAATGAATAAAGGTCCATGGTGATATCAGGAAAAACTGAGTTGTACTGGAGAAAAGACGAAGATCTTCAGTAAAGTACCCATTCTGTGCCATTTTATAGGAACTGCAGGTATTTTCGGCACAATAAAGTATGTCAGGTGATTCGAAAGACAATTAGTCGCAAGAGCATGACCGTGGATTGACCACCCAGCACGTCTTATCTCTATACACTGATATCCTAGGCACCAAGGCTAATTACTGGTATGACAACTCTTGGGGGTAAGTACGGCACAGAGAGCCCCGAACTCTCACTCGTTCCCTTTCAACAAGTCGATCTCCAATTGACCGGACTAGCTTAACACCTAGCTCCGTGTCACAAACTTGCCTGCTAGCACCCCACCTACTGTCCACACGGTCAACCAATCTGCAGCCTCAAACCATGTTGTTCCGCTACATCGAATTGTTTTCTACATATGACACAACTGCCTTCAGTGCCAACTTTTGACTGCCAATACCCAACCTTCACCTGGCCTTCACCGACCATAGAACTGCGATGCACCGACAGCAAAACCCAGCCAGTGTACCGATAATGGAGCTTGGGGCCTTCGTAGGACTGGGAAGTGATATCTCATGGGGGAGAAGTGACCATAGGAATATAGCGCTATTGTGCCTTCACTGAGTTTCCGTGGCTCGCCGGCGCGGGAGAAGGACCCGTCTGGTTGGACGGAAGACCTGGTTGATGATACTTTTATGCCGTTCCCTTCCTTTCCATTTTTTCATCAGTCATCACTATTGTTTGTCACATGGTTCGAGCATACCGCTATCTACCTATCTACTATTAAATTTTGCCTACACCTTACTCCTTTGGCCACATGCCTTCTGTAGACACATCCCTGACATTGGGCCCTATTGAGGCCCTTCGCGTCTGAACAAACTTACATCACCCCATGGAGAATCCAACTACTTCGCCGCCAACATTCGCCGCCAACTCGGAACAACTCCAGCCGTCCTCCCCTGAAGCTCGGGTGTAGTCAGTACTGTACCGCTATGTATCTCACCCACCGCGTCTTAGTACCTGCTTGCTTGTTGCGGTATACAAATATAGAATTCTTTTTCTCTCTCTCCGCGTCTGAATACTAGTTTGCTTGAATATAAATGCCGAATTGAAAAAATTTTACTCACATGATGATACATACATGACACGGCGGATATTTAGAAGTCAAGTCGTGGCTTGAATTGGGATGTCAAGTCACCTGTCAAGTCTAGACTTGTCACGCTGTCACGCTCTACTATTACAGCTATGCCACCGCCGCATCAGGTTATCTGTAGCTGCACTAATTGTCACCGTTATACCTTTCTTACACCCGATAATCGACTCATTCATGGAAAACTAGTATCGCCCAATACTCGTACTGCACATTCAAGAAAAGATGAGTCTGTGAGCAATGCAGATCAGGTATGTTATCATATATCAAATTCTCATCAAACTAATCTATTCTTCATTGTAGTCCTGAAACGAAGTCTTCTTGCCTACGGCAACTGAATTTGAACCAGAGAATGTGAATCAGGAGAGAAGAGAGAGTGCTGGAGTTGCAATTGATAACATAAGAGATTGTCCAGGTGTGTTTGCCACTCACTTTCTTTTCTCACTATTTTAAACTATCTATTAGTGTCTCAAACAACACACTCATTGCTTTATATACTTGGCTGTATTTTTGCTGCTTGGCTACATCTCGCATGTGGAATAAGTCATACTACAACTGCTCGAATTCTCAAATTTGTTGAAACTATCATAGATGTTGCCAATACACCATCTTATTCATTGAATCCCTCACTGCCAATAATCTCTGGTCACTCAAATCACTCGTTCTCACTACCCCACAATGTTCACACTGTGATAACAACTTTATCTATTGGACCTCAGATTACATGTTACATATGCTGTCCTAAATGCTTCCATTGTTATAAGCTACCTGGCCATAATAAACTTTTATTTCTTTAATCCTTTATCATTTACTTTTCTTTTCTTTTAATTAGATAATAGGGAGTCACATGATTTGTCATATCTGTCATATCATATGACCAGCTTGTCACATCGGTCACATGTCAAGAAACTGTCACAAACTTCATTTGGACCAGAACTCCAGGAATACTTAACCAATTTCAACAATCTAAATGGCCACCAAAAGCCCTTAAGAAGACCTTTCAAACAGTACCAAAAATGTCTCAAGGCAATCAGTATTCACTGAGTTATTAGCAGATTAGTCTACAATCACCAAGTCACCAGATATTAAATTGCTGATATCTCAGGAACTGCTTGATGTAATCATTTGTTTCAATGACCATTGTGAAGCTCTCTTCAATGCATTTCTTTTGGCCATAAATAGAACCTAAGGCAATAAGATCCTATGGAGATACAAGGTCCTCAATGTTTGTATATAACACTGATCTTTATCTATAGATTATTATCTGTTCTTGAATAGAACAAAAGACTGCTCTAAAATAGTTAGGTTATCTCTATTTCAAGAATAATAGCACTTCTATATATAGAACAATAGGTAGTGATTATGTAGTAGGCTGTCCTAGTGTACAGACTACCACAATCATGTATTTAAGGACTATATGTCTGAGAATAAACCTCAGACTCAACAATATCTTTTGCTACTGTCTAAACTTCACTTTTTTGAGCCTTTTGATTATTAAATCATCAACTCACAAATCAGTAAGTGGTCATTTGTAATACTTTGAGTAAATAGTGATAAATGTAGTACAACTATTAGGTTGAGCTAACTCTAGGACTAAGTTGTCTTTTATTCAGAGTAAACAAAAAGAACTCAATAGAGTTCCCCTTAGATTTAGGCTACTACTTATATCTTTTATACATACTCTATGCTATTAACCCTAACCTACTAATGATTTAATAGAATCTACTAGAATGTTCTTATCACAAATAGCCACTTACTAATTTGTGATTGATTGATTTGATAATTATAGAGCTCAAAAAAGCAAAGTTAGACAAATAGCAAAAGATATTGTTAAGTCTGAGGTTAATTCTCAGACATAAAGTCCTGTAAGGGTAACTGGAGTGGAGTAACTCTAGAAGAATCCTCAGCTAAATTACAGTCTAAAAATATAAGTTACACTCACCTCTAGGAAAATCCTTAGAGATTAGGATGAGGCTCCTAGAAGAGTACTCTATACTATATATATATTCTAGCACTGGTATATTCTTGTCCTTACAGTTCTAGTTGTCAGGGTCTGAAGTTTCAGAAGCAAGCTTAGAGTAATTAAATATTACAGGGTTGCTCCAGGAAGTTGGTCTGGTATCAGGGGCAGCATTGGTAGAGTCTCCTTACAAGTTCTTAAATATATAATTGTGGTAGTCTGTGCTCTAGAACAAACTACTACATGATCACTACCTATTGTTCTATATATAGAAGTGCTATTATTCTTGAAATAGAGATAACATAACCATCTTAGGGCAGTCCTTTGTTCTATTCAAGAACAAATAATAATCTATAGATAAAGATCAATGTTATATACAAACATTGAGGACCTTGTATTTCCATAGGATCTTATTGCCTTAGGTTCTATTTATGGCCAAAAGAAGTACATTGAAGAGAGCTTCACAATGGTCATTGAAACAAATGATTACATCAAGCAGTTCCTGAGATATCAGCAATTTAATATCTGGTGACTTGGTGATTGTAAACTGATCTGCTAATAACTCAGTGAATACTGATTGTCTTGAGATGTTTTTGATACTGTTTGAAAGGTCTTCTTAAGGGCTTTTGGTGGCCATTTAGATTGTTGAAATTGGTTAAGTATTCCTGGAGTTCTGGTCCAAATGAAGTTTGTGACACAAAGAACTTACTAAATCTTGTACTTGGTATAAGACCCCCTAGAGTAGATTATGTAGAGAAAAGCTATAGATACTATGATTTACTTAGTGGCTTAAAACTTATTCCCTGACAACTTTATAATATGCAAGTATTTGGCTTATGGCTTGAGAGTTTTCTTTTTTACTCTAGAATTAAAGATCTTATTGATTAATGCTACAAGCATTAGCCTCCAGATACTGGTATAATGTATAACATCTAGGATAGCCCAGCCTAGCAAAGTCTAGAACCTTTTACAACTACAAAGATATTAGCATAGGGTTATAAAAACTTAAGGCTCAACTAAAGTAGTTGTTTAGAAAGAACTCAATAGAGTTTTCTATTGAATTGTACTAGCTATTTATACAAATGTCTGTTGGTCTATGTATCTATCTCCCATGATCATATAACTCTTACTAATACTATATATCTTACTTAATCTTTTTTCACTCTATTTATATCTTTTCCATATTATATTCCTGAATATTTTCTATCAAATTAATAAATGTATGGAAAATAGTTTTCTCTTTAGGAACTATTTTATAATAGAAGGACAATCTTACATTTAGCTTTTTTATTGATTGGTTTAATCTATTCATAAATAAGACTTCAGACAAGATAGTTTTATGTGGCACTATTATAATATTTTGTCTTAATCATTGGTAACACCAACCAGAAAATACTTACTTTGCTAGAATCACTCTTTTTTCCTGTAAACCTAATATCACAACTATTACAGTATTACTAGACTCAATTGTTGAGCAATTATAGTACTTCTATTATGGACAAATTACTTGCATATATTGACATCAAGCTGAAATCACAAAAAGAGTGGTTCTCTTACCAGCTATAGGTGACTTACTTGCAATCTACAAAGTACTTGGGTTTACTGGAATAACATCTCACTATTTTTGTTTTTTCTACACCTTACACAAATCTGATATTGAAAATTTCAATTCTGGGACCTGAAAACTGCAAAAAGAAACAGAGATTATTGTAGTAGTAGAACAATGGCATCAAGTATTAACAAAAAAAATAAAAGTTTATATTCAAGAAATATAGTGTTTACTAGTCATGATTACACCAACTTCTTTACCATGATCCAGTCTAGCATACTATTCTTGAAATAATATATAATTGGCTTGAGGGTGTTTTTTAATATCATACTTGGCTTAAGTAAAGTATTAGTATTTTATTAGGAACTGATATTGCTAGGCATATAACTAATTATAACATGGTCGTTAACCTGGCTGGAGGTAATAGTGAGAATGAAATACTAGACAAAGAAATTTTGAAACTACAGAAAAAGAGTCAAATCTATAATAATATTCCTTTAAATTCAGTACAGTGCTTAGATATACATGAAACTGTTTTCAATACAAGTACAATACTAGTATCTGATGGAAAGATAGATAATAGTAATTTTTATATAGTTATATCTGATTTAGAGTCAGATAATAAAAAAGACAATATTCTGCTCACAGCATGTATCTTTGATGCTTTTTTATTGTTACAAAAGCACTACTATATTATAAATACAGTTATTCTAATCTGGATTGATCAGCCACTATTAAATCTTGGTAAAAAGTCTCATGGAAAACTCAAAGCTGACTAGTGACTAATACTGTTTACAATCTTCCTTTCTTTTATACTTGGATCATGGAGTAAGAATATATCACAATAAAATACTGTACTCCTGAAGAATTTCCATGATCTTGTGATATATATACATATTATTTTATCACATGAAATATCAAGTACTATAGCAATATCTTTTGGAAAGCACTATTTTCAATACTATAAATCATCTCAACTTTTATTTCCAAGTGTTTTATCTTGTCCAGACCATTATTATGCTATGCATATTTCTGATCTCCTCCAGTTTTTGGAACTACTCATTAAGCTAAGTAAATTTCCATATAAAAAACATAATGGTCTTTTTCAAAAGATCAAAACAAATAAGTATCTTTGTGAGTATATAATCTTTACTAATCAATCTTCAAGACTTACACTTCAATCTAGGAGAGTTAGACTTGACAATGCTATAACAGGTTTTTTATTAAGGCCAGCTCTTGGGTTATTTGAAAAACAATGGATTACTATATTATATCTTAGAGGCCTCAAAAGCAGCATTTTTAGTACTGTGCTCTAGACCAGCTTTATCTGACTGTGATACTGTTTCTATCACAAAACAAAAATATTAATGTCTTCCATCAAATGTTTATAATCTTCTCCTTGACTACATTTATACTTAACATCTACATTTCTGGTACTACAAAGATCTTTCTTATCCTCTAGATGTATATATACTTTCACTTTGGATCTTAGAGAAGAACCATATTATTTATAAGACATAGTCATTCTTTACCTTTAGTAAATACAGTGAAAACAGCTCTATTGGATATTACAATACTATTGAAACAATCAAATATAGTCTTATCTGCTCTATTTGGATTCAATTTCTGGATAATAGAAACATAGATTAGTATATATTTCTTTTTATCTTTTTTCATAAACAACTGTCTAATAAACTCTAAGGATTTTCCTAGAGGTAAGTTGTAATATACTTAGGACTTATAAATATTACTAAGAATTCTTCTAGAGTCCATTCTACTCTGGTTGCCCTTATACAAGAAACAAGATGACTAGTACAACTTGCTATCTATAATAGAATTCCAGCACAACAACTATATGTATACTTTTACTTAGCAAACTCTATTTCTGCTCAACACTAGATAGACTTCCCATATAAACTTTAAACCTAGGCAATGACCCTCTAGACTAAAACAGTAAATGAGCTTATAGAGCAAATAAAGATAGCAGTTGAAAAAGCCAAGTCTGCAATCCAAAAAATACAAAAAAACATAACCTGATATTATAACCAAAGAAGATCTCTGGCTCCAGTGTTTTACTCTAAAGATCAGATATTTCCCAAGGTATTTTATATTAAGACTATTTGTCTATTTTTGAAATTGTCCTATTGTTGTCTTAGATCCTTCATAGTAGAATACCAAGTAGGACCTTTAGCTTACTATCTTAAGCTATTGTATGCAATAAAGAAACTTAATCCCATGTTTAATATAGTGAAGCTGTTTGCTGCTTTAGATGACCTTATACCATGGAGGTTGAAACCCCTGCTACTACTAATCACACTGGGCAGCCTTTTTAGACAATTTAAGTGATATTTGTCACAAAACTATACTATAACAGCTTAAAAAGCAAGTTTGACTTCCTAAATATAGCCACTAGATATCTAGTCATGGACTTATATACATTACTTGAGTAGTAGAGTAGTAGCTATAACTACCACTATCTAAACCTCATAGAAATAGCCTAGAGAATTTCATAACATATCTATAACAAAACTCCTCTCTAAAAGTGCTTTTAAGAGTAGACAAAACCTTTAGAAGCTTGTCTCCTATTATAATAATATTATGTCTTAGCAACTATCAACCCTTAGAACAAGTAAGGTTACCATTAGATCAGAGCTATCATTCTTGATGTTTATTTATGAATAGAATTAAAAAGAGCAATCTCTCAAGAGGACATTACAGATATACTAGAAGAGGATTTGGAAGAGAGAAGTATAAGTATAGAAGTAAAGAGAGTAGAAGTATAAACAAGAGGAGTTGATTGGAGAGATAAAAGAGAAAGCAGATGAAGATATTGTGCTTGAGAGTAGTCAGACTCATGTTTGACTCTGCTCTTCATAGACTACTAAGAGGCTCATAGTAGCCATACTAGCTGGAGAAAGATACTAGGAGCAGAACTAAAGAAATAGTAAGGGATGGCTATATAATTGAATGAGACCTTTTCTCATTATTCCACTCCTGCCATCTTTGGGAATTTAGAAGTTTTCTTTTGTTTTTTTCTTTTGTTATATCTGTGATTTGTAATCCTAATAAAATACTCTAGTAGTTTAGAGTGGCAGAATATAAATCATCTCTACTATCTTGCTTTCTGTTGCTCCAGAGCTGAAAGGCTACTTTAAGTAATTTGAGATTTATTTTCACTTTTCTTTCTTTGTAAAACTCTATAAAACTTCCCTTGAGGGATACTTGACTTCAAAAAAGACTTGGATATTCACTCAACTAGGAGTTTAACCACTTACTATATATTTTTAGAGTAGGTTTCCAACTATATAGTTAGTTGAAGTAGAGCCTATACAAGAGCATGGAAGTTCTAGGTAGTACTACTGTATTGACAACAAGCCAGACTACTAGACTAGACTGAGAAGAGTAGTATTACAGCATAAGATAAATGTATATCTTTGAGATCCAAAATTAGTGAGAGTGCTCTTAAGTGAATACTAAAAATATTTTATTTTCTAGGTTTCTATTGGTTCCTCTTGTATCAGTCTTTATAAGCTCTCTATTATTTAATTTATCTCCCTATTACAAACTTTATTTGGACCAGAACTCTGGAAATACTTGACCAATTTCAACAATCTAAATGGCCACCAAAAGCCCTTAAGAAGACCTTTCAAACAGTACCAAAAATGTCTCAAGGCAATCAGTATTCACCAAGTTATCAGCAGATCAGTCAGCAATCACCAAGTCACTAGACACTAAATCACTGATATCTCAGGAACCACTTAACATAATCATTTGCTTCAATGACTTTCATGAAGCTCTCCTCAATGTGCTTCCTTTGGCTAGAAATAGAATTCAAGGCAATAAAATCCTATAGAGATCCAAGGTCCTCAATATTTGTATATAATAATAATCTTTACCTATAGATTATTATCTGTTTATGAATAGAACAAAGGACTACTCTAAAATAGTTAGGTTATTTTTATTTCAAGAACAATAATACTCCTATATATAGAACAATAGGTAGTGATTATATGGTAGACTATCCTAGTACATAGACCACTACAATCATATATTTAAGGACTGTATGTCTGAGAATAAACCTCAAACTTAACAACATCTTTTACTGCTTATCTAAATTCACTTTTTTGAGCACTTTGATTATCAAATCAACCAATCACAAATCAGTAAGTGGCCATTTGTGATAGATACATGACAAAAAGATGTTAGCTATAGTTAGGTGTTTGGAGACATAGAGACACTTCCTGAAAGAAACTATAACAAAGTTTGAGATTTGGCCAGATCATAAGAATCTCAAATATTTTATAAAAGTGCAAAAATTAAATAGAAAACAAGCCAAATAGACCTTGTATCTATTGAGGTTTAACTTTATGCTAAATATGTTCTAGGGAGTAAAATGGAAAAGGCAAACAGCTTGAGCAAGAGACTGGACTGGAAAGTAGAAGTAGTAAAGGACAATGAGAATGAGATATTAGTAAAGCCAGAATAGTTGAAAGTTAGGAAAGCAAAAAAGGTAGAAGTAATTGTAGAAGAAGTAGATTTATTGGAGAAAGTGAGAAAGTCAAAGATAAAGGACAATGAAGTAGTTAAAGCAGTAGAAGAAATAAAACAGGCAAGGGTAAAAATATTAAAAGATAAGGAGTAGAGGGAAGTAGATGGCATAATATATATAGAAGAAAAAGTATATATACTTAAAGATGACATATTAAGAGCAGAGATAATTAGGCTGTATCATGATATACCAGTAGAAGGACATAGAGGACAGTAGAAGATAGTGGAGCTGGTTACTCAAAACT
>Ga0153935_1000151_pt1 | contig 15054 bp, 3 predicted proteins | sample TSNJ019MetaG_FD_104677 | JGI IMG/M metagenome (GOLD analysis project Ga0153935, IMG submission 104677) | Attine ant fungus gardens microbial communities from New Jersey, USA - TSNJ019 MetaG | ecosystem: Host-associated > Fungi > Mycelium > Unclassified | place: USA: New Jersey, Wharton State... | reverse complement strand
CTTGAGCCCACAGTCCTCGAAGCTGTACGATAAGTACCAGCTGAATGTCCCGATAGATAAGTTCCATACACAACCCTTTGTACATTTTATGGCCACATCAGGAGATTGAAAGAGACAAGGCTAGGCTTGTCGCCAAGGGGTTCACTCTGAAAGAGGACATCGACTACACTGATACTTTCTTTCCGCTTTCTAAGAAGGACTCACTCAGGATAATATAAGCTTTGGTGGCTCATTTTTACTTCAAGCTTCACCAGATGGATGTGAAGACGGCTTTCTTCAAAGGGTATATACCAGTTCAATACTCAAGTTTATCATCTGACTTGTACATCAATATTTTTCTTTTCGAGCCATGAACCGTTCTCTCGAACTTTTCTCTACTTCAGAATCCCCGGCCTAGCTAATATCGGTGAGCCCCTCCTCTTCCAGCCATTGATTCTGTCTGCGAGCCTGTTGGAGTCCTCTTTTCTTTAGTCGATGGAACTTTCTGCGAATTGCATGTGTTAAGCATTTCACTAGACTTTTTTCACCGGTTTCTTAGCAGCCTAACCTCCTTGTTATATCCACTTCCCCGCTATCAAAGTCGTTTGACTTCTATTCTTCAGCTTCCGGGAACACGAAGCCAATCTAAGCTAAGAGTTGACAAATGATTAATACGTCTTTGCTTCGCTCTCTAGACTTACCGTCCGTCACGGGACCGCCTAGGGCCTGGTCCACACGGGAGGCTACCCAAGAAAGGATAGCTTTAGACTCACTGGTGTTGGATCCTGGGGTCAGAAAAGTACTCTAGCTCCAACTTCCTAATCACTGAGCAATCAACTAGATCGGATACATGTCCTTATATATGCTAAAAGATCACGCCAGGTCTACCCAACTTTATGAATTCTAACCTCAATCAGCGGCTGAATTTATTAGTATTAGTAGAACCCGGTCTTTCTAAAAAGAACGGGAGATGGGAAAGATTTGGGGTGCGGCAGGAATAAATGGAATTCGAAGTAGTTCAAATCGAATGAAAAGTAGCCCCAAGCAAGCTTATTCATAAGCTCAAGATAGCCAAGATGGATGGAGTAGGGCTAGTCTAAGACAAGACAGACCGATCTATATTCTCCTGCTCGCGTTTACAAGGTTTCCCACTCACTCTATTGAGTTACAGCCCTTGTTGGGTTCTGCAAGGAAGCATCTCGAGAGGTCCGCAACCTGTGCTGTGGTTGATGCCCCACCCGAGCTCTAATTCCATACTCGATTTGCCGGTTCTTCGTCCGAGCGGCCCCCTGAGGATGCGGGAATAAAATGATAGGAGTGGTTAACTGGACTCTTCTTCGAAGGATTTCAACCTTGATGCCCGCGACGCCTAAGCCGCTTTAGTAGGGACGGACTGAAATACCCCATCATAGCACTCTAAGGTTCAGCAGGGAACTATTGAAGCTTCCAGCTTTCCACCTATATGGATTGTTTGAGCGTAAATAGACACGATCTTCGTTCGGCACGCGTCCAGTCCAAACACAGTCTTGCTCCTATAGCTCTCCTCTCTGGTTAGTCAAGGGTACACACTTCTCTTTTAAAAATTTATGTATTCCATTCCCGGTGATCCTGTCCCGCTAAACACAAATCTTTCTTTTCATTTTATATATCCCATGGGCGTATAGACGAAATATAAATTATAACTAAGTAGGTTTCGAAATTCTATATTAAATAGCCCATTAAGTAGAGGAGTCAACGGCACGCACACGCAGGAAAGGCGGTCTTTCGGTTCATTGGTCTGGTCTTTCGCTTGTACGTACATCAGCTTGTTGGTGCTTGGAATAATAACCTGCGCTAGGCGCTCCATTTTGAGCTTGGTTAAGTTGTTTCGTTAGGTTCATGAGGAGTTACAGGCGGACATGGGAACATGCAGTATGTCAATCACAAATCAGCTGTTGGGGCTCTTGCGGCGCACGCGGTACATGTGGCTCTTTGAATAAAAGCTGTTGCTCTTGTTGGTATACAGGCCGGCTAATAGAACAGTATGGGAAATCTGGGAAAGAGGAGTAGACAATCTGGGGGGTACAGGCCCGGCGCACGAAGCAGGAGGAAATCGGTACCCGCGAGGCTGGCGAAGTAGGCGGAGTATAGGCAGCAGTTGCGGGTTCAGGTGCGGCTAAATCAATATCCCCGTCTGGGGTTGGCGGAGTTGGTAGCTAGAGAGGTAGGTCAGGCAATTCCATTTTTGAATTCTTACACGGAAATTTTAAAAATAAAATAGGAAATCAGTGTGAAAACTAGAAGGAAAGACGGATTGAAGGTGAATGACTAACTTATCCAGGGAGCTCAGACTGACGGTTAGATGGTTCGGTTGTTTCAGTCAAAGTCAACGGAAAGAAGCGAAGGGTCCGAAGGAGGCTGCTTGTTCCAGTTCTTTCCCTTCTGTGCTCTCCAGAGAATCTATTTAATTGGCCCTGAAGCCTTTGAAAGTGAATAGTTCATTTCAACTTGAATACAGTTGACTGCCTAGAGGAGAATCAGACTGGTAGACATACACTGGATGCTACCGAGGAACACAAACAGGTGGTTGGCAAAGAACTCCTAAACCTCGCCGGTCGGGGAAGGCAGGGTACTAGTTTAGTTCCCTAGCTGTTATTAGTGATAGATAGGAGGAAGGCAGAAGTAGCTATTCCCCACTATCCAGTAAGCATCTGTAGCGTTAGTACCTTCCTTGATTCTGTGTACCTGACTCACAGGAATGTATTGTTCTGATCCCCTAACTTGGACTTTTATGGCATCTATGTTGGCGGTGGTTTACCTGGAGTGGGTTCAACCAATAGGTTGTCGTGTCTTTATTCCATCTTTTCAGGTTGGGTAAATGAATACAATCATAAACTACACGATAGCTCTCCCTCCCTTTTAGGGAGGGGGAACCAAAACATCGGTGTTTGGCATCCTAGAGTGCCAATGATAGATAGGAGGTACCGGTTCCGGCAAAGGTGTACGGAAGAAAAGGTAATGTAAAAAGACTTTTACGACTTTCCCGTTACCCAGAGGCAAATCAACAAGCCAGCAACCGTTCAAAAACCCGAGAAAGCTATAATCTCGCGCGGATCCATACCCATAACCACCGGCATCCTCACTAATTGGAGATAGGTGCGTCCAAGTCTTTCTAATTTTTATTCATTATTTATAGATTGTATTGTTTGTTGGCTTGGCTGGCTTAACGTGATCAATGAGATTACGTTTATAGCGCATGTTCTGATTCCAGTGTGAAGTATGCCAGCGGTTGCGGTTGATCCCATTTCAGTAGTAGGAAAGCGGCCTGTAGTAAATTCATCCAGTTTCATCATGAAGCCGTCTTATTTGAGGGCAATCGACTGAGAAACTAAACCCCTTGACCGCTGCTGGTGTTAGATTGGAGATTCTTCGAATGCCCCTTTCTTTTTAGGAGGGCAATGAGATCAACATCCGCCTTTCTCATGATTAATTTTCTTTTCTTTTTATTTTATATTTTTAGTAGTTACATAAGAGAGGAGCCCGTATACCGAGTCATTAATGAATCTAAAGAAACGGTATGCGGAATTTTCCTCTCATCGTTATACATATTGAACCATTCCTATTTATCTCGTCCCTGCGATCGATAGTTTACTCATACAGATTAGTGTTCTAATTCTCATGACCTTTATTCTAAATAAAGAAAAGAAAAGAAGGCTGAGGAGAAAGAGGATCCGGATGCGGCGTCAAGGGATAAAGGGATAATAAGGGATGGTAGATGCAGCGGAACCATGGAATTTATTAGTGCGAAATTCTGACACCAAGAATTGACGAGTGAGTATTACACCACGAATTGACAAGCCTTTCTAATTGAGAGCGTACAAGTGCTTAGATAGGTCCCTTATTCGGGAAAGAGTTTTCATCTCTCCCCGCGATTTTCGTTACCAAAGTGTGATTTGATAGGACGATTCAATTGTTGAACTATATATTGAATTATTAAAGAGATGTCTTCGAGAGCTCCTTCACTATGAAAGGATGGAAGAACAAGCCTTTTAGGTGGGCAAAAGACGCTCTTCATATAGAAAGACGAATTGCGCTAATGTTGATCGACCAGTGTGACTGATTATCCGAACTTTTGGGAAGGAACCACTCTCGCAGACTTAACTTCAATCGTCATGATGTATAAAACAGGAATATCATCTTAAGATCACGGAACGGTCACAATAACCAATAATATTGATTTTCGTGTCGATTGAGCGCTCTTTCTGAACATTCATACTTACTCAAGAATAGCTCCTTTTACTTGGGACTTGTAATCTTTTATTATGAGGGGAGGGGGGTGGCTCCCGCGGATTCAACTCCAATCAGCGAAGAAAAAAGTTCAATAATTTCGGAATCTGTCCCTTTTGGAGATTCACAACATTTCTTCTTTTTCAATTCGATAAGATGGCTTTGATGAGTCCAGTTGAATGACTAAATAGCTCTTTAAGGGGAATCTCACTCTAAAGCAGATCGTTTATATAAAACGGATATTGCTTTGATAAAGGAGACATACCTCCTGGTGCGTGATCTTTCACACTAAGAGAATCAATGGGCTAAACGCCTTCTTCTGCAACCGACCTTTGAGACTGCCCAAATTGGCTGGTTGGGGAATTGTCCACTCCCGAGCTTCTTTCTCCGAGCACTACGAATTGGTATCGGCTTGGTATCGTGGGATTAGGTTCAATCAATTTATAGATACTGATTGAGGCGAATAGCCCTAATCTCGAAAGAAGGTATTCCCCATTTCCACCTGCCCCTAGCTACCCGCTCTTCCTCTCAGGGTACCTTTCTTCATAGCTTAGCCTTTGGTAGGAGTTCGGCCCTTTAACATTGCTGCTGACCCGCTCTCAGCTTGGATCAGCTTTTTTTTAGTTAAGCTCTTTTCATCCGCTACTGCTTGATCAGATGAATCCCGTTCTAAGCGTGGGAGAGCACTCAAGAGCTGTCAATTAGGTAGACCGTGATGACATCAAAAGGGTATGAAACTTATCCGTCATAGGCTCTTGGTAGAAGAGTAGATTCGTCTTTACGATCTGTAATTCAAGGAATTGCCGAATGGAATTCTTGTTTTAGGAGATTAGGCACATTTGGGACGAAATGTTAAAAGCTGCTGTCTCTAGAGAAAGGATTTGATTCAAGCCACTCCACTACTGGTACTGTAGGACCCTGCCAACTCGCATAGGCACCCGGCCTTCTAAGAAAAGAAGGGGCTCGTGCAAGATCATGATTGCAAGCAGATCGGAGAAATGCGATAAGATCACAAAGAAGTAGGCGGGGATGAGTCTTTCTTACGATGACACAACTGCCCAAGGTGCATGCACCAGAAGGGTTAAAGCGGAAGACATTACCGGTACCGGAAGAAAAGGAGCGAAGTGGAGAATTCTCATAATCGTGAGTTTGGAGTAATGGAAAGAATGCCAGTCCCTTTTCTTAGGAATGAGAATGCCAGAAAGGAGTTAACTCCTTGGTAAGAGCGGGACTCGAATGGACAAGAAAAGTCTCACTTTTGTTAACTTTTTATGAGTGAATATAGGGCGTAGTAGCAGGTCTTACTCTTTCTCAATGATATCGACAATAGAAGGAAGCGCTTTCTCGCAAGAGAAGTGTCAAAATTCGAATAAATAGAGGGATTCCAGCTTTGATTAATGATGTGATGATTGCTTTACCTGACGAGAAGTCTCAACCCTATATTCACACGCAAGACGTGAAGAAGCTACAGGCTTCCTTCCCGGACTAACCAAAGAAAGAGGAAGCCATCTTTTCCCGCATTCTTGCACTTCCTTTGATAATAAGACCATGAATCTTTGTCAAAGTCGGTATTGCAGAATGGGAATATCCTGCCGCTGCCCTCTCACTTTTTACGGTAATCTTATCAGCCATAGGAGAATCCGGGACTATAAATGTATCATCTCTAGGTCCATTCCTTACCTTCTTTATTCATTTATGCCAGGTTGCTACCTCAACTGGTTATTACGCTCAGAAAGTGGATTAGGACTCCTCTTATGCTTCGCCAGCACCCAATAAAGTGCATTACTAATGACCACTTGAGAAGATCCCTGCCTCTTCCCAACCAAAACTTCCTTTTCCGGGATAGGGGGATTTTGGGGATCAACCGGCCCCCATCCAACCTCAGGATGTGAACCGCAGTCGCCAGCACATCAGGATCCCGATCCCACCTGTTTGGATCTTTAAACTGTGACTCCACAACGTGACGTAAACGACGATGAAATTTATGCGATACTAAATTAGAAACCGAAGAAGGGAAATAGTCTTGTATTTATCATATTTATCAAAAACTTATCAAAACAATAACAATAATAACAATAGAAAACTTCCTAAGCCTTTTTGGAGGAAAACCAAAACGAAGATACAGGAGTGAAACTTACAGCAGGTGTCAATGATCCGATTTAGAAGCATAACTACCCGTCGGTAGGCTTTCTTCCCCTTCGAACTGGCATCACTGCCTATTATTCTTTCTGGATCTATGTTTTTTATCAAAACGAATTTAACCTGATTGATGTGAACTCCTAACCTACTGATCTTCATCCCACAGCTAACTCGATGGACCAATTGATATCTCCGAATCGTTGCTACCCCATCACAGTAAATCAGTCTATTTATCCCAGCCAGGGGTTGTTCCTACGGAAGCGGGAAGGGCTTCTTCTAGCTCTCTCAACATATCGTGAGAGGGTTTACTCTATTCTGTGCAGCCTGATTCACATTTCGTAAATAGAATAGGCTTCGCTTCTCCTGTTGCGAGAAAAACCCTTGGAATTGCGGACTGAACACCCAACCAAACCGGATGAGTGGAGTGGCAATGCTGGCGAAGCATGTTTTGCGATAAATCATTACCGATTCCCCTGATATTCAAAAACAAAAGATTGGTCGCCGAAGGATGGACCTAACCGGCTGTCGAGAAACGAGAAAGCCCATTAGTTATTTCCGCCTCATGTTATTCCGCAAGGTCTGCCCACGACTTACGGGCAGCAATAATATAGGCTTTCATTGCATCATTGGCATCAGAGTGCTGAACAACAATCGGGACCGAGAATGTCGCTTAGTTTCTGTTTGATTGCTTGAAGCTTATCCTTATCAACTTTCAAAGTTGTCATGGAAGCTAAGTCGTAGTCACCTAGATGATCCGAGGCATGGGTAGAAGAGTTCGTTTGAACACCCTGGTCTTTGGAAGAGTCAACTCCAGAATAAACTTGATGAAGAGTAGTTCGATGCAATATAAGAAGCCGCCACAACATTGTGGCCAGTATCGGATTCAGCAGGATGTGAGTTTCCCAGATCATCATGTTGAGAGGTTATCAAATTAGCTAGCTCAACCGAAGCAGCATGCAAAACTCCGGCGTCCGTATATCTCCTCCGACGAGTTCTCTTCCATCGGCACCAACCCCCCTGACTCCGATTCCACATCCTTTGAGCGCTCGAAACTGTTTTTAGGTTGCATTATTGATGCATGAATCCCCTTACCAGCATCTTTGCGTCGATAGGATGGCTTTTCTTTGGACCTTCCTATTCCTCGAGTTTAATCTCTAGCTGCATAAGATGCGTCCTCTCGCTGACGCTGCCGACGGCAATTAGCTGAATAAGTGCTTCGATCCGCTCCATCATCAGCCACTAGTTCTGGGTCAACGTATACAACGTATACTAGGGAAGTAAGCCATTTTATCCTGACTGTATAAGGTCATGGATCAGTTGAAGATTGGAAGTACCCTGAGTAATAATCTACTGGACCTGATTATGGGTCCAAGTACTTTTTCTACCATATTGCCAAAGTATTATGATGGGTCAGGTGGTTGAAGGGGGCGGACTCTTATTGGGAGGCCTTACCTTTATCCTCGAGCGTCCAAGTACTGCCAAGTATAATGATGATTCGATTTGTGCCCCAAGGTTCAAGGTTATGGTAGTGGTTGCAAGTCAATCTGCTTGTCCTTAATCTGGGTTGGTAGTCCAAAGTATGTTCCAGAGCCTTAATGCTTCATTAAAGAAATTCATTTTAGAGGTAGAGGGGTAGCCGAAGGTTAGGCGTACACATGGGCTCATCCCCACTAAAACATTTTTCAGCAAGTCAAGTCGAGATATGAGTGGGCGCCAGACTCCCTGTGCTGTGATGGGTTCTGCCATGTGAAAGCGGTGAACTGCTTGTCAGGGCTAGGCTAAACCATGATGCTGTGTTACTAGGGTTCACCTCCGCTGGTATGCTTGCTTCGGAAATGAAATCCCTTTCATAGTTAACTCGGCTTCAATAGCCGCTGGGCTGAGCTAAACCTTTATTGGCCTATTGGCCAAACTATCATCGCATCGTATAAAAGGCTAAAGCATCTTACGTTACGCCTAAACGTAAAACCATGCCTTTCTTGAGCTTGATGACCTTTTGGTTTTACCCGGATCGCCCCAGATAGATAAACTGTGGAAGTGGTAGGTACCCAAAAGCACACTCGCGCAGGTAAGAAGAAACTATGTGGTGTGGTCCATCAGTAGTTTAGTAGTTTACAGTAGTTTAACATGAGTTGTTGGTTTATCGCGTTATGGAGGAAATGAGGGTGCCGCCCGCTTATGAGATGATTGGCTCATCTTTCATGTTTTCGCCTAGGATCATGTATTCTGGTGAGTCTTTCACCTATAAAGAAAAGGTATGAGGCCCCTTTCCGATTATGATCGGTGGTTTCGTTGCGTAAGTGAGTCTGAACTTTCAATCTGCTCATCTCGTCGATTGGCATTCATAGAGAGCCGCAGCTCTGCCCCTTTCCTATCCTATTCCATTAAAGAATGAATGGGAATTGATCTGACAACGGCTGGGCAAAATCCATATCTTTAGTTGTTTGGAGTACCTCCTTTCCATCGGCTAAGGAAGTCGTTGCAACTCGGTTGTGACTGCCCTGCCACTCACTCACTTTCCTAAGCTCGCCTCGTTCCCTTAAGAGTTGAATGCAAATCCGGGAAGGGAAGGTCCTGCTCGAAAGGCACGGCTAGTTGAGTAGATGGAGATGGAGTACACGGGATGATCCTAACCCTAAACCATAAGAGAATATTGAGAGAAGAAGGGAAAGGAGTTTAAAGCTCTTTGCTAGTCTAAAATGTGCCGTTGAGGATAAGAGGATAGTCAATCCGGATCTATCGCAGTTCACTCTTCATCCAAGGAAATCCATGGTTTTAGGCGTGCATATGGGACGGGACGTGAATGCCCTATAATAGCTAATTTCTCTTTGGTAGTAGTCCTATTTTCCGAGTGAATAATTGGTACTGTGCCAACTACTTTCTGCATTAACAAGGGCAAACCCTTCTGAAGTGACTTCTCCTTCTATCTCTATCTACGGAACGAGCTGCTTACCTCTACAACTAGTCCCCAAGGCAGCTAAGAAAGAATCAACCAGGAATGCCTGATCTAGAATACATCTCTTCTATTCCTATTGAGGATGTGTGAACTCGGCGAAGGATATAAGTAATAGCTGTAGTTGCCGCTTTCCTTTTGGTAGGAGTTCAAACCTTTCCATTGATCGTGGCTGGAGGAAGTCCCCGAAGTAGCTAGTAGCAAGAGTCAGTCCAGTCTTACCAAGAAGAAGAACTAGCATCCCAACTAAGCAGTCTTAGCCGAAGCATCCAAAGCTGCAAGACCAGCTAGCACCGGTCGCTCATACCCGAACTAACTCCCTTTCATCTTCTTTGTCTTGCTCGTGAATAGGTTTAAGTAATAGGATTCTCACGATCAAAACTCACCTACCCTCCACTAGCTGGCTATCGAGAAAAGAAAAGTCTTAGCCTTTCGGCCAATTCCAAGAGTAGATTAAATAGCGGTTGGCAAGAGCAGCAATTCCAGATAAAACGAGATTCCTGTTGAGGCAATTCCGACTTTTCGTAGTAGTTCGGATCTATGGAAATCCCCGGGTGAAATTCATTCAAGATTGAGAAGAGGTTGGCCAATAGGTCTAGCACGAAGGGAAGATGAAGTAGGATGAAGTAGATAGCACGGGCATTGACCCAATGACAGCTGGTTGAAAGAGATTCAAAAGGTAAGAAGAAGCCTTTGAGTAGGTAGCCGAATTAGGATCTCACTAGAGACAAGGGCCCATTGTGAATAGCTTGAAGCCTCTGTTTAGGCCATCACCTAAGAAACCTTTCGTATCCTCGATGGTAAGACGTCTTTATGGATGGAAGAATTGATTGATAAGGCCTGCCCCTGCTGTCAGTGAGTGAGCTGCTTCCCTTGCTTTCGGACACGGGAAGGATCAAAGAAGGCAGGCTTGGTACAGATCATATGAACCCAAGGGCAACTGATCAGAATAGTGCCTCAAGGTGGGCTTATTTGAGTAAGGTAGGCCCTATTTCAACTCCTGTGTAGGCTATCTAGACAGTCATTCCTTGAGAGTGGACCTACTCTTGTTCTCTTCCTATTCCCAGACCTTCTTAAAGGCTTCCTATTTTAGGGCTTATTCGACTGTCAATCTATCTTCATCGAGCGGGTGAACTTAATAGGCTGCTTTGCTATCCCCACTCAGAAGAGAAGAAATAGAACTCTAATGATGCCAACTGGGCTCTCAAGTGAGCTAGAAAGATAGAATGAGTCACTTCAGCAGGTCAGCGAGGGGCAAGGCTCGCAAGCTTTCTCCCAGGTGAAGCTAGAGATCATACATTGAAAATCTGCTTGGTAATGTCAATAGACCCATCTTAGCTTAGAGGACTCTTATCTTATCTCATTTACGTAGCTCCCATTCCCAACTATTCGTGAATAAGGGTGAGTTGCTTACAGAGAATGATTGTGAAAATCAATAGATTGTGCTTAAAAAAGCCATTCCTCACATGGCTAATGCAGTGACTCAAGAAATTCTCGCAGATGCACCTTGATTTTAGGCCATATTTGTTCTATTTATTTTATCAGGAATACCATGTCCGGCAACAACAAAGAAAGGGTCAAAAGCCGTGTTTTTCGATACCAACAGTGGGATGTGATGCCAATCCTCTAAAGGTGAGTCATATGCTTTTCACATCCAATTCCAAGTGTGTAAAAGGTAGTACGCTTAAGCGGAAGGTAAGAAAGATAGTTTCAATAACAGCATCGGTGCTTCCCACAACCTATCCTATGGGAACTCCAGCGGGAAAGACATCCCACAAAGGTTGTCTATCGAAAACTCGTCTGAGCTTCTCGCAGCATTTATCCCTCGAAAGTCTAGCCCGGAATAGCGTGCAGTTCCTACTTCAATAATGGAATAATAGGCAGATCCAGAACCTGGAATATCAGAAAGGGATACAGCTTCAGCGCCTGAAGAGGGCTTGAATGCAGCAACAGGCAAATTCGTGGGTGCCGGGAATAGAAGCTGGCTAGGAAGCTTCCCCCGGAAACAGGGAACCGGGAAATAGATTTAAGCAATTATACTAGTCTGCTCGATTCGTCGTCTATTAGGCAAAGTATCTCAATGAACATGAGAGCTTAGGCGCCCTAGAGGGGCAACTGAGACGTATAAGAGAGCCCTAAAAGCATATGGAAATGCCCTAGCGGATGAACTCTCTTCGTCGGAATCGTACCAACGCGAAATCATATATCTGCCAGGTTCCAGACCAAGGACAGAGGAACTTCGAATAAGTGCTTTTCCAGACATAAAAGCGGGTTCGCAGTATCGAAAAGTAACAATAGAGACTAATTATTGAGAGTAATCCGTCTTAGCATAAACTCGAGTAGCGTACAGCTCAGCCGAAATTTAAGAATCAGAGTCTCGGCATGAAGCCGCAGCAGCAACTGCTTCAAGATATGAAACTAGGAGTCCGCCCACATTAGAAATTAGGGTGTTCAAAGATCTCGTTTCTCCCTTTTGAGGTTGTGAAGCAGATGCTTCCAAATAGGTTTTAAGGAAAAATGGTACTAAAAGTGAGTTCACAACAACGGCTAGAGAGCCTAAGCAAAGAGCTTGGGAGAAGTCGCATCTCCCCCTCGATTCCGTTACTGATACAGCATCTTCCCAGTATTCTACTCATGGAAAGAAGGTTGAAACCTAAACTCGTGGTATTAAAGCGAAAGTCGTAGCAGCATAACTTTCTTCCGCGGCTGAAGCAGCTGACTAGCTTTTTTCTATCCTTGGTTCAGAAGGCGTTGCCTCGTTCCCAGAGATTGGCGATTAGTAATGATCCTAAGCTCGCATTGGACGATTTCAGAGCCCGACTAGCACAACTATTGAAAAAGTAGGAACACTCCTATATATCTTTGATGATATCCCGGGATGAGCCCGTGTGGAAGTGCTTTCCTTGAGGGATTTGTTGTCAGCTGCCCTTGGCTAATTCAACTTGTTGTATGCTCCTAAGCTCGGTACTGACCCGCTGATTATGAGGCTCTAATTTGACTACGCGAGTGCATATCATAGTTCTTGCTGTGAACTCAGTCTTAGCCGCAACTTTCAATGAAAAAGTGGGGTTTCAAACCTCATACCAAGAGAAAGATTCCAAACAAGTACAAAGAGCAAATTTGATTTCTAACCAGCATACGCAAAGCAAAGAACGGAAAGGTGCTTTGTACCTCACTTCGCTAAGCAGCGATAATTGTACTGAAGCTCTCTTTCCAACGCCCGCCGATCGTACTACTTCATTCTTAGTGTGCTGACCAGATACCCCACCAATAATGAGCTAAGAGCCATAGCAAGAGATATAGCGTTGCCTTCCGGCTGAGTGAGCTCATAAACTGGCGAATCAATTCATTTGAAAGATAAAGTCGGGTCTAGCTGATTTCCGAGTTGACCAATGATAGATAGGTAGGAATGGCAGGACCTAAACGAGCTAGGCTTCGTTAGCCTTAGCCAGTTCTCCTTTTAGAAGCTATTCTTAATGCCGCTCGGGCTCCCGGTGATAGAGGGCTCTTGGAACAGATGATAGTTGATCTTACTCAAAGAATCTAAATATAGAGATATGCTTTATACCAGTATACAGCAAGAACAATGTCAGCCAATTAGCAAAGATCAAGCGAACTCACTCAACCGTACTAGACCAAAGACTGAACATTAACATACCTATAAAAGACCAGGCAAGAAGAATGTTCGCCTACCTGGCCTTGCTGTCATGTTCACTGCTACTGACATATGAGACATCCCTAGCCGCCCGTTTTCTCCCATTCAAGCCAGCAAAGGAAGGTAGGGGACGAGAAAGGTAAAGAGAAGGGGCCGTCGTTGGTGCGTAACAGAGCTTTCCTATCGACGATCTTTCTCGGTGCATAAGCGAGGCTTAGCGGTCGAAGTACCGCCAAGAAAGCCAATAGACTTTGAATAGCTTGTACGAAAGGACTTATGAAGAGGATTTTAATAGAGTATCCAATCCATATATAAATCTTGTATGCAAGTTGGCACAGCGCTTTCGCTTTAAATCAATCTCGCTCATCTGGTCTGCCCGGTCAAATCAGCTCTTCTGCCTGTGTATCCCATGCCCGGTGCCGTTGATCTGTCTGATGGGAGAGATCCACCAATTCCTTTATTTCAATATGTTGGAAATGAAAGTTGAATTCAACTATTCTAGAGAAGAAGAATATAACATATGAAATAACAAATATACGAAGATAGTCAATATGCCAGAAAGTAAACCATGAGCAGGTGCAGGTAATGAAATTGGCGGGAGTTCCAACATAGGAAGGCACCCGGGGGTCTTTCTTCCTCTACTTTATTCAACTTCGTTTCCTTCATATAAATAGACTTCTCCTGTTAACAAAAAATAAAACGGATACCGCGCAAGGGGGGGTACTCGAGGCTCTGACAAGACGTGTATTTCCAGTTTAGGAAGAGAGAAAGACGAATTCCACTAGAGAAACTGGAATTTCACTCTTGAATATGAATTCAACCTAATCCAGAGATGGAACGTAGAGCAACCCAATCAAAGATAGCCGGTGAGACCTACTCCTACTCTCCGGCTTGTTTGGGGAGAGAAGCACTAGCGGATCTCCCAGAAACGGACAGGAATGAATATGAATGAGACATCTACATTTTGTTTGCCCGGGGGCTTACAGAGGAATTCAACTTGACGGGGAGGGATTCATCCTTCAGCTATAGGATTAGAGGAGTCCGCTTTCATCCCTTGCTTCCTCTCAAACGGCACGTTCCCTCCTCTTCATCAGGCCAGTCCTTCTCCGAAGTCTTGGATATTTGGGCTGATCTTGCTTGTCCATTTACATCATTTCTTTGAAAAGCTCCGGCTTCCCTTTGCCCACTTCACGGGAGAACCGAGAGCTTCAAGTAGTAGCCTAGGAGGATGACCATTCTATCCATCGTTCTATCCAGAAAACTTCGCATCAGGAGCAGTTTGATCATACGGATAACGGGCTTTCTCATCCAATTCTATGGAGCGCTTGGTTGGTTAAACTGCCTTTCAGAACAGAAGCCCTTGCCTCTTTTCTTCTCTCCTACGACTATCTGAAATTGACGGCAATTCTAGATCATTAATTGGGAACGAATAGGAGCCCTGGTTTCCAGGATGCCCCTGGAATAGAGAAATCATTCCATTTATTTATCTGAGGGGGGCGCAGACGAGCTTCTTATCTTAGGAGAAGGGGGGCGCCTCAAAGAATAATTGGAGAGGGTGCCGCAGGTAGCTCGACTAAAAGGAGAGGAGATGAAAGTCATCGCGAATTTCATGTGGGATATCCACAAAGGATACCAAGGTCGTGCTAGCAAGATTTTAGATGTTCATAGTATATCCGCTACATGGAATAGAGTTGACCGAACAAGGGGTCCCACTTGGAGATTACAAAAAACTAGACCTTGCGCAGTTCGAGTGGTCCCGTCATATGCACGAACAGCTGTAGTGAGGAGCAAAGCAAGAAGGATCCAAATTCAACTGCCTGGCTGTACTCAATGTACAAATATGAAATCCTGCACCACTTTCTATCCCGTTCCTCATCAAGCCGCTTCTGGGCACGATTGCCGGGTCGTGTGGCTCGCCGGTATTAGAGTCATCTGCCAGATGCTTGACAGAAAGCATTGATAAATCGTCGCATTAGATAATGGAAGAATCCCAGTCCAGAGTAGTGTCCAAGAATAGATGATTTTGTTCTCCTCTTAGCCGGGGTCGTTCGCGGCATGACTT
>Ga0153935_1000143_pt1 | contig 15258 bp, 17 predicted proteins | sample TSNJ019MetaG_FD_104677 | JGI IMG/M metagenome (GOLD analysis project Ga0153935, IMG submission 104677) | Attine ant fungus gardens microbial communities from New Jersey, USA - TSNJ019 MetaG | ecosystem: Host-associated > Fungi > Mycelium > Unclassified | place: USA: New Jersey, Wharton State... | reverse complement strand
TTCAACAAAGGTCATAACCCTATGTTGAGAAAGTTCTAACATAGGCAGCTGTCCTAGCAACTTGCTACCCAACACAATTAATATAGTATATTATATCAATTGATTTATTACCATTATTGGATCATTGGTTGATATCTATTGTCACAAGGTGTATTTACATCAGTGATAGAAGAAGCAACCACATATATGTGTGAATGGCCCAGGAGAAAGATAACTATTCCAGGGAACACTAAGAACTTGATGCTCTTAGCAGGTAAGTGATAAACTAATTGATAGGGAAAATCTCTCCATATTTAGGCATAGGTTCCAGGCACCATGACTACAAAAATATCCAGACCTTTTTTTTCTTTTTTTCTTAAAAATAAACAATTTATAACAGGGCTCATTGGTAGTCTGGAACAGTATTAGTGTGCAGTTGTGAGAACTTAGAGCTCAACCAAGATGACTGTTCAGGAAGAACTTGATAGAGTTTTCTGTTGGATTCTCCTAGCTACTTATACAAATGTCTGTTGGTCTGTGTGCCTATCTCCTGCAATCACATGACCCTTACTAGTAACTATATATATCTTACATAATCCTTCCCACACTATTTATATCTTTCTCATGTTATATTCCTGGATATTTTCCATTAGATTAATGAATGCATGGGAAATAGTTTCTTCTTTAGAAACCATCTTATAACAAACTATCTCATAATAAGAATGGTAATAGACTACCAAAACCTGAATGACCAGATGGTGAAGAATAACTACCCACTTCCATTAATTACAGACTTAATAGACAACATAGGGGGCAAATGAGTATTCACTAAAATAGATCTTTGGTGGAGGTTCAACAATACAAGGATTAAGAAAGGGTATTATGAGACATCCAAGAATACAATACAGGAAAGATATAAATAGTGTGGGAAGGATTATGTAAGATATGGATAGTTCTTAGTAAAGGTCATGTGATTGTAGAAGATAGGCATACAGACCATCTAATATTTGTATAAGTACCTACAAGAATCCAACAAGGAACTCTATTGAGTTCTTTCTGAACAACTACCTTGGTTGAGCTCTGAGTCCTCACAACTTCATGCTAATACAAGAACTCAATACCTATTGTTGACCCTGCACCTTGCAGCCTCAACATTTCACTTTTCACTTACTCTCTCATCATCCTTGCTAACAAGTATAGCACTTGGAAGCTTTTTGGAAAGCAGGCCCTAGCTGTAAAGGGGACTTCACTGTTAGTTAGGGACAGTGGATAGATGGCCTGGACAAAACTTATGTCCCTACCTGAGACCTGACCTCTACATCAAGTAGACAGTTGAGGACAATCAAACAAAGGGGGAGAACCTGTGACAAATATGTCCAGGAGTTCAAGAAGGTGGCGAGAGAAAGTGGCTATGAGGGATGGTCCCTTATCAAAGAATTCAAGAGGGGATTAAGTGGAGTACTGAGAAGGAAATTGGCAGAGGTAGAGAATCCCCCCAGCACAATAGAAGAGTGGCAGGAGAGAGCAGTGAGGCTAGACAGAAACCAGAGACAGAGCAGAGTAAAAGAAAGAATATTGGAGAGAAATGTAGTGCACCCACAGGGAAATGCACAGCCCAGGGGAGGCTTCAGTAGAGGATCATATAGAGGAAGAGGGAGACAGATCATATAGAGGGCAGGAGGTCAAAACTTTAGAGAAGGAGCACAAAACAATTGAGGAGGACAGAAGCTAGGAAGAGACCCCAATGCAATAGATGTTGATAGAGGAAGAGGGGGAGATAGAATATGCTATGTGTATGGAAAGTGGGGCCATATAGCCAAAAACTGTTGGCAAAGGAAGGGAAGAGAGGGGAGAATAGTAGAAACACTGCAAGAGTCAGCAAAAGACAATGGGGGACAGTAAGCTCCTGACTGCCCTCCTCAAATATGTACAGTATATTGCACCCAGAAAAACTGGGAAATAAAGTTTCTTGTTAAAGCAACACTGAGGGAGTAAGAGATGTATAGTACACCCTCTGGCTGCTAAGAGAAGTGTGGATGAAAGTAGAATTGGAAAAGATGGAAAACCATGAGGGGGTAACAGTGAAGGCATTATTGGATAGCGGAGCAATAGGTCTATTCATGGACATAAAGTTTGCAAAGGAGAAAGGGTTTAAACTAGAAAAATTGAAAAAACTTCTACTAGTATGAAACATGGATGGTATGGTAAATGTGGAGGGAGCAATCACACACTAGGTAGAGTGCAATATGTTTTTCAAGGGACACATAAAAAGAGTGAGAATGGATGTATGTAACTTGGGAAAGACAAAAGTGATACTGGGTATACTATGGCTAACTACCTATAATCCAGAAATAGACTGGGAAAAGGGAGAAGTAAAAATGATGAGATGCCCACCTATCTGTGGAAGAAAGAGAAAGAAAAAAAAAGACAAAGAGGTTAGAAAAATAGAAGAGAAGAAGATAGTGGAGGAACTGGTACCAAGAAGGTTTTGGAAGTGGAAAAAGGTGTTTGGAAAAGTGGAGTCAGAAAGAATACCAGTGCAAAAGGCCTGGGATCATGCAATAGAGCTAAAGAAGGGTTTTTTGCCTAAGAAAGGGAAGATGTATTCATTGTTAAGGGAAGAGCAAGAGGAGGTACAAGCATTTGTAGAAGATCAACTGCAAAAAGGTTATATCTGACTGTCAAAATCACCACAGACATTACCAGTACATTTTGTAGCCAAAAAGGATAGCAAACAATGAATGGTGCAAAATTATAGACATGTGAACCAGTAGACTGTCAAGAATGGATATCTATTACCACTGATTACCAATATCCTGGATGGTATAGGCAGTAAGAAGGTTTTTACAAAGCTAGACCTAAGGTAGAGGTATAACAATGTTAGAATCAAGGAAGGAGACAAATAGAAGATAGTGTTCACAATGCACATCAGAGCCTATGAACCAACTGTAATGTACTTTGGGCTCACAAACTCCTCTGCTACCTTCCAGACAATGATGAATGACCTGTTCCGTGATATGATGAATTAAGGGAATACAGCCACCTTCATAGATGATATTATTATAGCAACAGAGATAGAGGAGGGACACAACAAGATAGTAGAGGAAGTGTTGAAGCAACTTGAGGAGAATGATCTCTTTGTAAAACCAGAGAAGTGTTGGTGGAAGGTAAAGGAAGTGGAGTTTTTAGAAGTAGTAATAATACCAAAGAAGGTAGAAATGCAGAAGGAGAAGGTGGAAGGGGTCTTAAACTAGCCAGTGCTGAGAAATGTAAAAGAGATGCAAAAGTTTCTAGAACTTGCCAACTACTATAGACAATTCATTAAAGACTTTGCAAAGCTTGCAGCACCACTACATGTATTAGTTAGAAAGGAGGAGAAGTGGAGATGGGGGAAGGAACAGGAGGAGGTATTTGAATAGAGGACAGGGGTGATCTCAGACAGGCAGAAGTAGTGTGGATGTCAGAAGAAGAAGGAGACAGAGGTGGTGCACCCCAAGAGAGGAAAGGTGCAGCAGAACAGCACATGGGCAGGAGTCCCAGAAGGTGCAGCAAAAGAGGAGGATAGACAAAGGGAGGTCAGACAAACCTTCAAAATGCTGAGAGAAGTGTGGTTGAATATTGGGGTGGAAAAGCTAGACACCCACGAAGGTGTTACAGTAAAAGCGCTCTTGGATAGTGGCGCAACAGGGATGTTCATAGATAAGAGGACAGTAGCAAAACATGGATCTAGGCTACAGAAGCTAGAGAGGCTGATAATGGTTAGAAATGTCAATGGGACCAACAATAGTGCAGGAGCCATTACTCATCAAGTGAAAGCAAACATGTACTACAAAGGCCACATAGAGAGGATGAGAATGGATGTGTGCAATCTAGGAAAAATGGACATTATACTAGGAATGCCATGGTTGCAAGCACACAACCCAGAAATAAATTGGGAGACTGGAAAAGTCAAGATGACAAGGTACCCACCATTGTGCAGAAGAAATACAAGGCTAAAGGAGAAAAAGGGAAAAAAAGGGGTAAAAAGAGTGGCGACATTGGAAGAGGAAAAGATCATAAGATGGGCAGTAGATGAAAAGGAGAACTGGGGAAGAGAAGAGGAAATCAAAGAAGATCATAGGAAAATCGAAAAGCTGGTCCCTAAGAAATTCCTAAAATGGAGAAAAGTGTTTGGGAAGGTAGAGTCAGAAAGAATGCTGACTAGAAAAGCTTGGGATCATGCTATTGATCTCAAGGAAACATTCAAACCATGGAAGGGGAGAATTTACCCTCTATCCAAAGATGAGAGAGAGGAGGTCCAGAATTTTATGGAAGACCAACTGAGAAAGGGATATATCAGACTATCAAAATCCCCTCAAACATCACCAGTCTTCTTTGTGGGCAAAAAGGGTAGGAGTAAGTGGATGGTAATGGACTACCATAGCCTAAACAACCAGACAGTGAAAAACAATTACCTGCTACCACTAATTATAGAGCTAATCAACAATATAGGTAGCAAGAAGGTGTTCACTAAGATGAATCTGAGGTGGGGGTTCAATAACATGAGGATAAAAGAAGGAGATGAGTGGAAGGGAGCGTTTACAATGCATATAGGGTCCTTTGAGCCAATGGTTATATTCTTTGGAATGACAAATTTGCCAGCCACATTCTAGGCAATAATGAATGAGATTCTAAGAGACTTGATTAATGAAGGGAAAGTCGCTGCATTTGTAGATGATATAATAGTAGGGACAGAGACAGAGGAGGGACACGACAAAATTGTGGAAGAAATACTAAGGAAGTTAGAAGACAATGACTTGTACATCAAGCCAGAGAAATGCATATGGAAAGTGAGAAAAATTGGGTTTCTAGGAGTGGTAATAGGACCTGATGGAATTGAAATGGAGGAAGAGAAAGTAGACAGAGTATTCAGTTGGCCAGAGCCAAAGAATGTAAAAGATGTCAGAAAATTTTTGGGCCTTGCAAACTATTACAGGAGGTTTATCAAAGATTTTGCTCAAGTAGCAAGGCCTATAAACATGCTGACAAGAAAGGACGTAAAGTAGCAGTGGGGAGTAGAGCAGCAGAAAGCATTCAATGAACTCAAAAGGGTGTTCACAACAAAACCAGTATTAGCAGCACCAGACTTAGATAAGGAATTCAGGGTAGAAGCTGATGCGTCAAACTATACTACTGGAAGAGTACTGTCAATGAAGTGCTCGGACAAAATGTGGAGACCAGTCACTTCCATTTCCAAGTCTCTCAGTGATACAGAAAGAAACTATGAGATACATGACAAGGAGATGTTGGCAGTCGTCAGATGTTTAGAAGCATGGAGGCATTTCCTGGAAGGAGCAACAATTAAATTCAAGATCTGGACTGATCATAAGAATCTCGAGTACTTTATGAAAGCGCAGAAGTTAAATAGGAGACAAGCAAGATGGGCTCTATACCTGTCAAGGTTTAATTTTACGCTGAAGCATGTTCCAGGGAGCAAAATGGGGAAGGCGGATAGTTTGAGTAGAAGACCAGACTGGCAAGTGGGAGTAAAGAAAGACAACGAGGATCAGAAGTTGGTAAAACCAGAGTGGCTGGAAGTGAGGAAAATGGAGATGGTAGAAATAATAGTAGATGGAGTAGATCTATTAGAGGAAGTTAGAAAATCAAAAGTAAGAGATGATGAAGTGGTAAAAGTGGTGGAAGAAATGAAGAAAGCAGAGGTGAAAATGTTAAGGGATGAAGAATGGAGAGAAGCAGATGGCATTATGTATAAGGAGGGGAAAGTGTATGTGCCAAAAGATAATAAATTAAGGGCAGAAATTATCAGGCTACATTATGACACGCCAGTAGGAGGACATGGGGGACAGTGGAAGATGGTAGAGTTGGTCACTCAAAACTTTTGGTGGCCAGGGGTTACCAAAGAAGTAAAGCAATATGTAGAAGGGTGCGATGCTTGCCAGTGCAACAAAAACTGCACAGAACAACCAGCAGGAAAGCTAATGCCAAACTCAATCCCAGAAAAACCATGGATGCATATATTGGCAGACTTTATCACTAAGTTGCCTTTAGTGCAAGGATACGATAGTATTCTAGTAGTAGTGGATCGGCTAACTAAGATGGTCCACTTTATACTGACTACAGAGAAGACATCGATAGAAGGATTAGCAAGGTTGTTTAGAGATAATATGTGGAAACTGCATGGGTTACTGGAAAGCATTATTTTGGATAGAGGACCCCAATTTGCAGCAGGGTTGATGAGAGAATTGAATAGGATGTTGGGGATTGTGAGTAAATTATCAATGGCATTCCACCCACAGACTGATGGGCAAACAGAAAGGGTGAACCAGGAGTTAGAGCAATACTTAAGAATGTTTATCAATCATAGGCAAGAACAATGGCCCAAATGGTTGGGAACAGCAGAATTTGCATATAACAATAAAGTGCACTCAAGTACTCAAACAATGCCTTTTAAGGCAAATTACAGGCAAGACCCTAGGATGGGGTTTGAAGGAAGGAAGAAGGGGAAATATAAAAGGGCAGAGAAATTTGTGACCAAGATGAAAGAGATCCAGGAGGAAGCAAAGGCAGCCTTAGGGAAGGTGCAAGAGGAAATGAAGAGGTATATGGACAGGAAGAGAGGAGATGTGGACGAGTATAAAGTAGGAGACTTAGTGATGCTCAGCACAAAGGATCTGAAATATCAGATGGTCAAAAGGAGGACAGAGAAGTTGATGGAAAGATTTGTAGGCCCTTACAGGATAAAGAAAATCATATCATCAAATGCAGTAGAATTAGAACTACCTAGCATGGTAAAAATACACTTGGTAGTTAACATTAGCAGAATACAAAGATATATAGGGCAGGTAGAAGGGCAGAGAAAGGAGCAACCAGCTCCAGTAGTAATCGAGGGAGAAGAGGAATGGAAAGTGGAGAGGATACTAAATAAGTGACAGATCAGAGGAAAGGATAAGTATCTGGTGTGATGGAAGGGGTTCATGGCTGAATCAGATACCTGGGAAGGAGAAGAGAACCTAGAGAATGCTAAGGAAGTGATAGAAGAGTACAAAAGGGAGTACAGAAGAGACATGGAGGACATCAGGAGATAGGAAAGAGAAGAAGGAATGTTCAGAAGAGGAGAATTGCCAGGATAGTTCACGGCAAGAAAGTTATTTGGATGGTCAGATAAAAGGTATGACAAAGAGTACTGGGGAGGGTTAGAAAGAAACTGGAGACAATGGAAAGGGGGAAGGAAAAAGGGGCAAAGGACAATGGAAACAATAAAAGAGGAAGAAGAAGAAATTGAGCAGGAAAATTCAGGGCTCAAGGAATAGACAGAAGAAGAAGACGATGAAATGGGAAATATCTGCAACCCATACTATGAACTATGAAAATCCTCGGGACAAGGAATCTTGAGAGGGGGGGTGGTGTCATGACATAGCCAAAACAGCTAAGTCATTATTTACTTTATTTTTCTTTTCTTTTATTTTAATTAGGAAATCAGTGGATGCACAAGATGGAACAACCAAAGAGAGATGTGTGGGAGTTTATAAATAGAAGTAAACACAGAACATGTATAAGTAATGTAACACAATCAATGAGAACTCCATTGAGTTCTCCTTGTCAACTCAGACTAGAAGGGTGATTAAGTCATCTCAGACTAAATCACTATATTGTATGTATTTAATTATCTATTATGTATGCAAGACTGAATGTGGGATGATGATGCCTGCTGATTAATTGTACCTAATCATTCCCACACCCTCTCTTTTCACTCAAAAATCCAATAAATTTATTAAAAATTAGAAAAAATCAGGGAAAATTGGAAAAAAAATTTGTAATTTACTTTCTTTTTTCTTCTCTTATTTTAAAAAATTTTAAAACAGTAAATTCAATTATCACAACCCTTCTCTTTTCATATTCAACCCAAATTGGATGTGTGGGAGTAAAACAAACATATACAAATACACAGTGATAGTGCCAGCTCATTAACTTCTCTGTCTTCAATCACTATCCTCTATCCTCCCTCTTTGCTCTTTTACCTCTCTACTTTTTCTATACCTTGACTGGATACTGGACCCTAGGTGTAAAGGGAACAGTACTCTACAACTGTGGTATAGAGTGTGGTTAGTGTGACTAGACTCAGGTCTACTCTCCTAGACAGACTTTTTTCTTGAGTGGTACTGCAGTAGTATACCTGTATACCTTTCTATTAGTAACCTGGTGCTTGGGATCTATTGTGATCCTTATATGCAAGGAAATAACAACTGCTTCTTAAGAGAGTTGTTTAGAGTAGGGATCTCCTTCTTAGGAGTGATAGTATACCTTTATTCTTAGGATAGTTGTAAGTGAGACAGTAAGATTATTGTAAGAGATGGATTTTGTTGAAGAAGAACATTGAGCTAGGAGAGCTGAGGAGCAAGTACAACAACATGTGGTTATTCAAGAGAACCATTAACTACTTCCTTTGCTCCAAAATGTTCCTCTAGCTCCTGTTTGGAATAGAGATAGGGAATGGAGAAGAAAAAGATTTTACTTGACTCCTATATATATTCCACAAACTCTTGAGGATACCATACTTGATTTGTATAGATATCAACTTACTGAGCAACAACAAAGGACCATCCAGGAACCTAGAGTACATATCACAATAGTAGAAGCTAGGAGACAGAGACAGGTGGAAGGGGTTTAAATTAATCAAATAATGGAGGAATGGAAAAATGAAGATGCAGATGCTCTTGATTATGAAGAGTAGCAAATTTTTGAAAATAATAGGGGTAATGGAGACCTAAATGTGGATAGGAATATGCAAGAAAACATTCTAAGAGTTGTAAGTAACAAATTTCATTGATTGTTGATAAATGAATTCTAATTAGATATTACAGGATGTTAGAGAAGGAAATATTCAAGAGTTTGATATAGAAGATAATATGATTCAGGTATGTTGATTTGTGCTCAATAAAATTCTGTATTCTTATAAATTATCAGGATCAAGAAGCTGTTATTGCAGATGATATCCCACCACCTGTTCCTCATCCTACACCTTATCCACCTGCTGAACAGCCATTCTTGGAGGCTGATATACAGTATAGCAATTTGGGCATACTGACTGTTATCTGTTCTCACTGTCATGCTCTCCACTTTGAGTATGAAAAACTTACCTTCTCAAGGGTCAATTATTCCAAGTTTGGTATATGCTGTTTACAAGGACAGATCCAACTGCCTTTTCTCCAACTACTTACTGGAATTCTCCATAATTACTTGACTGGAGATAATTATTCCTCAAGAGAATTTTGCAATAATTTACAACAGTATAATGCAGCATTTGCTATGACTTCAGTAGAAGTCAAAATTGACAACTTAGTTACTAGACAGTCAGGCCTCTACTGTTTTAAAATCCAGGGAGAGCTTCATCATCTCACTGGTGCTCTCCTTCCTCATGCTGATCAAACTCCAATGTATGCACAAATCTATATCCTTGATACAGCAGAGCAGCTCAATGTTAGGAGGACCAACAACAATAATCTGGATCCTGTGGTAATGGACAATATTCAGACAATACTTCTGGATAGTCATCCATATATTGGCTGGTACTGTCATGTATATGAGCTTATCAGGGACAAACCAGTAGATGAACAGCAGGAGGTCAGGATTAGATTGTATATAGATCTACAGCATGATCAGCAAACTCACAATCTGCCTACTGCTGAAGAGATTGCAGTCATCATTCCTGAGAAAGGAGTCCATTATGCAATAGATAATAGAGATATGGTATTATGGACAAGAGGAGGACAACTTGAGCAAATAAGCCAGAACAGTCTTTCATATGCTGCTTTCTATTATATTCTGTTGTTTCCAAAGGAGAAGAATGGGTGGTATCCAAGAATTCCAATTTATGGTGCTCAACTGAGAAAACAAGGGGAGTATAGAAAACAAAGAGATAGAGAGGAACAGGCTTGCTCATAAATGGTCTCTGATACATGCTACTATACATATCATCTTTATATCAGAGATGGTCCTCAGCCATCTCTCTTCTATGGTGGAAAGCTATTTCAGTAGTTTGTTGTTGATGCATGGGTAAATTGTGAATAGAGAAAACTCAATTGGGCTAGAACACATCAACATACTCTCAGATCAGAGTGTTATGAGATGACTCCCAAGAAGAAAACTATTTCTTGTACATTTATCAACTTGATGAGAAACATCCAAGAATACAATACAAGAAAGATATAAATAGCATGGGAAGGATTATGTAAGAAATAGATAGTTCTTAGTAAGGGTCATGTGATTGTGGGAGGTAGGCACACAGACTATCTGATATTTGTATAAGTACCTAGAGGAATTCAACAGAAAACTCTATTGAGTTCTTTCTGAACAACTACCTTAGTTGAGCCTTAAGTCTTCACAACCCTGCACTAATACAGAGCTCTACCAGGGATTACAGGATGCTGCTGTACATAATAGACATAATAAAGAAGATGCTAGGCATTTGGGACACAAACTCATTCTTTTTTCTTTTTATATAGGAAGTTCTAGGTTTATGACTCAGTTGTTCCAAAATGCTATGGCCATTTGCAGGCATTTTCACAAACCAGATCTATTTTTCACCATGACTGCTAATCCCAAGTGGCCAGAAATTGTTCAGAGTCTTTTCCATGGACAGACAGCCACTAATTGTCCTGATATTGTATTATGGATCTTTGAACAGAAGAAAGCACTTCTCAAGCTCATTGATAATAGCTTCTTTGGTACTGCAGTAGCTCATATTTACACCATTGAGTTCCAGAAGAGAGGTCTTTCCCATATTTACCTGCTTATCTTTCTATACCCTCAAGATTGTATTTGAGACCCTCATTATATAAACTTCATGATCTCAGCACAGTTACCTGATCCTCAGCTACAGCCACTTCACTATGCAAAAGTTACTAAATATATATTGCATGGTCCATGTGATACTAATAATCCCCAAGCCAAGTGTATGGTCAATGGACAATATAGTAAACACTTTTCCAAAGACTATAGAGAAAGAACAGATTGGGCTAAGGACAGTTATCTACTCTATGCTAGGCCTAACAATGGCTTGGTATTTGAATGCAATGGGGCCAAGTTCATCAATCAATATATGGTCCCTTACTGTTCTCAACTTCTTCTTCTCTTTGATTGTCATATCAATATGGAGGTCTCTGCTATATTGGGAACTGTCAAGTATCTGAGCAAGTACATCTACAAGGGTTCTAACAGAGCAACTATAGAAATTAGTGGTAGAGTGCAGAATGAGATCAAAGCACATTTGGATGGTCAGTTTATTGGTCCAATTGAAGCTTGCTAGAAGATCTTTGAGTTCAACATACATGGAGAGTTACTAGCTGTCCAATGTCTTCCTGTCCATCTTCCCAATAAGTACTATGTTAACTTTTATGCATACCAGACTGTCAATGAAGTATTGGCCAGGCAAAATGTGGAGAAGACTCAGCTTACTGCTTGGTTTGATTACAACTCTGTACATGACAATGGTTTGGGCCTTACCTACTTGTAGTTTTCTCAATACTATATCTGGAATGCTAAAGTCAAGTCATAGCATCCAAGACAACATGCTAAGGTGATTGGAAGAATGTACTTTGTGTCACCATCAAAGAGAGAACAGTTCTTTTTATAACTTCTCTTGACTATATTTGAAGATGGAAAAAGCTAGGAGCATCTGAGGACCTAGAATGGCCAAGTGTTTGTCACATTCAAGGAGGTATGTATGGCAAGAGGATTACTGGAGAATAATCATAAGTAGAAGATTTGCTTGGAGGAAGCAATTGCAATACAGCCTGGAGTAGTATGTCATTGATTGTTGGCAGTGATCTTGCTGACTGATAAAGTGGCTGAAACTCATGTTCTCTGGGACTAATTCAAAGCTGGACTGTGTGATGATGTCAAGTACAAACTATATCATATGAGCCACTACCAAGCTGACCAGAAGATACCAGAGGATGATATTTATGATTATGGCCTTTGGAATCTAAACAGGATATTGGTAGGAATGGGAAGAAGTCTTGCTGAGTTTCCACCTATGTATCATAACTTGGCAAAACAGCTAAGTTATTATTTTATTTTACTTTCTTTTGATTTTCTTTTCTTTTCTTATTTGGACTTACTATACAAGAAAGAAGTGTAGGAAAGTATTACATGACAATGTTGCATGTTACAGTCACATGTCAGGATGTCACAAGGTCATGTCACATGATGACGTCACATGATAAGTGTGGGAAAGTAGTGCACAGACCATGTAGTAGTTATATAAGTAGTATATAGAATCAAATAGAAACTCTATCGAGTTCTCCTTGTCAACTCAGACTTGGAAGGTGATTAAGTCATCTTAGGCTAAGTTACTATACCATGCCTCTTCCACAACAACAGTGGGGTCACAGAATACCCAATTCTCTCTTACAGGCTGAGCAGTATGATATAGATGAAATGGCAACTTTGGTGAATAAGCAGAGGGCAATGTTTAATCCTGAACAAGCTACTGCTTTTGATGCTGTTTTGGAGTCTGTCACCAACAACCAAGGTCTCCTTTTCTTTATTCATGCTGCTGGTAGTTGTGGGAAGACTTTTCTTTATAATACTATTGCTGCTGAGATTAAGAGAAGAGAACAGGTGATACTATGTGTAGCATCATCTGGAATTGCTGCTCTTTTGCTAGATAAAGGAAAGATATCTCATTTATGCTTCAAGATTCCTCTTTCCATTAATAAGGACTCTATGGCTGGACTCAAACAGAATAGTTACATGTTTCCAGTCATCCAGCAGACCAAGGTTATCATTTGGGATAAAGTTCCTATACAGCACAAGTATGACATTGATACTGTTGATCAATGCCTAAGAGACTGGCTTGAAGTAAGTGATTACTTGCACTTGATAGCTGTTGAATTGACATATTATCTAGAATAATTATCTATTTGGTGGAATCACAGTAGTATTTGGAGAGGATTTTTGTCAAACTGTGCCTGTGATATCTAAAGGAATATGTCAACAAGTGGTAGCAGCATCTCTTTGCAGAGGAAATCTATGGAGACATATCAAGTTCTTATATCTTAGACACAATATATACTTGAGCCACTCTGAAGCTGACAATCAACATACTCAGTGGTTGCTGAAAATTGGTGCTGGATCAACTGTGGATGATAATGAGATAATACAAGTTCCTCAGTCTATGGTTTGCACTAATCTTAACACTCTCATGAACAGGATCTATCCAGGAATTGGTAATCCAAGAGTTCAAGATGACCAATACTTCTTGGAGTGCATTATTCTCTGTCCTAGAAATGATGAGGTGCATAATATTAATGAAGCTATTCTCCAACAGTTCAATCCAGTACCAAATGCAGAGGTCTATATGCTGAAAAGTATGGACTCTGTGTCTGAGGAAGATGAGATGCACCATGCCTATCCTATAGAGTTTCTTCAACAACTCAATAGTAGTGGATTGCCTCCTGCTTTACTTTGTCTCAAGGTTGGCTTCCAGTTATCTTACTGAGGAACTTGGATCCAGGAGAAGGACTTTGCAATGGGACAAGAATGGTAGTGTTGAATATGAGAAGAAAAGTACTCCAGAACAGGATTATCAGCAAAGATAGGAGGTTTAGAGGAAAGGTTGTATTGATTCCAAGAATCAGATTATTACCTAATGCAGATACATTGCCTGTGCCACTCAAGAGACTTCAATTCCCAGTCAGGCTAGCCTTTGCTATGACCATCAACAAGTCTCAAGAACAGTCAGTGGAGCATATGGGGATTAATTTGCAGATATCAGTGTTCTTCTATAGACAACTTTATGTGGCATTTTCAAGATGTACTTCAGTATTGATATTTCAGTACTTCTTCCAGAACAGAGCCAGGAGAGCAGAAGGACACTTAATGTAGTATATAAAGAGGTATTCAATAGTATTAGGTTATAGATTATATATGTATGGACAATAGACTTGAAATTGATTTCTACTATAATATCAGAAGTGAGTGAATAAAGTCAGTCAGAATAGTTAAGTCAGTAAGTGATTGAAAAAATATTACAGAGTACACAGAAAGTTGAAGAAGAGAGTATAGTGAACTGACTCCAATATATACTTAACTATTTAGAATTAGTAGAGAATTCAAGTTGGGCCATAGGCCCAGATAAAAGCCTCATCTAGTAAGTATGCTGCGTTGTGTGTGGGATGATGGCTGATACATATATGTACCTAATCATTCCTATACCCTCTTTTTTCACTCAAAAAATGCAATAAATTCATTAAAAATTAGAAAAAATTCAGGAAAAATCAGAAAAAAGTACAGAAAATTAGGAAAAGTATTGGAGAAAGGAAGTATAGCATACTGTAGACTATTGGAGGAAAGGAGTATAATGTAGTGCAAACAATACTACTAGAAGTTATTGGAGGAAGGCAGTATAGCAAAGTGAAAACTGTTGGAAGAAAATAGTATAGCAGACTGGAGATAAGACTACTGGTAGTTATTGGAGGAAGGAAATATAGCAAACTGGAAACTATTGGAGGAAAGAAGTATAACATACTGTATACAATACTACTGACTGTGTACATTGTAGACAAACTGTTGGAGAAAGGGAGTATAGTATACTGTAGACAATACTAAAACTGTTAGAGAAAGGGAGCATAGTGATCTGCCAGACAATACAATGTCAACTTGACTCAGAATTAGTAGAGGGTTCAAGTTGGGCCAGAGGCCCAGATGAAAACCTCATATGTAAGTAGTAGGCATTTGATAACATCAAATGATGTACTTTAGTCAGTGTACTCTTACAACATATAATATGTTTGACAGAAAACACAAGTTTTCTCCTGTTTGAATTTATAACTACTTTGATTAGTCGCAGATGGTAAGGCTTCAAATCACCTCTGAGGTTCACAAAGAATAGTTGCAGGGAAATAATACTTTCATAGACATTTTGATGATCAGAGCTTGGCATCCTACATAGTTTTTTTTATCATGTCTCTTGTTCAACAAAAATGGTCAGGAGATCAACCATCTTTGCCAGATGATGCACCTAAAATGCCCTTAAGATTCACTACGACTTTGTTAAAAACGAATGATATCACAAATGAGAAACTTGATAGGATTGATCTAGAGATGACTATAGTGGGTTTTGACAGGGCATAGGCTACAAGCTGAATGTCCCCCAGTCTTTAAGTATAAATCACTTTGACTGCAAAGAACTACGGCTGAGAGGTACGTGTTTTGATTTCTCCTCAATAAAACCAAAACCATCCGGAAAAAAGATCATACATCATCTTTATTTTCGGA
>Ga0153935_1000130_pt1 | contig 15891 bp, 18 predicted proteins | sample TSNJ019MetaG_FD_104677 | JGI IMG/M metagenome (GOLD analysis project Ga0153935, IMG submission 104677) | Attine ant fungus gardens microbial communities from New Jersey, USA - TSNJ019 MetaG | ecosystem: Host-associated > Fungi > Mycelium > Unclassified | place: USA: New Jersey, Wharton State... | reverse complement strand
TTCGGCAGATTTTGATTCCTATTCCTATAGGGTACTTCATCATATATATATATATGAGTCTTTGAGGATATATATCCATCTGTAGAGATATTCTCATCTACATCCAGAAAGCCGTATGCTTTGGAAGAAGCTTGTACAGTTTGGGAAGGGGTTTTGATTGATCAAAAAAAAAAAAGAAGAATCTACTTCAACCGATATGCCCTTAGGCACGGCCATACATAACATAGAAATCACACCAGGAAAGGGTGGACAATTCGCTAGAGCAGCGGGTGCTGTAGCGAAACTGATTGCAAAAGAGGGGAAATCAGCCACACTCAAATTACCTTCTGGGGAGGTCCGTTTGATATCCAAAAACTGCTCAGCAACCGTCGGACAAGTAGGGAATGTTGGGGTGAACCAAAAGAGTTTGGGTAGCGCTGGGTCTAAACGTTGGCTAGGTAAGCGTCCTGTAGTAAGAGGAGTAGCTATGAACGCTGTAGACCATCCCCATGGCGGGGGTGAAGGGAAGTCTCCAATTGGTAGAAAAAGACCCACAACCCCTTGGGGTTATCCTGCACTTGGAAGAAGAAGTCGAAAAAAGAATCAATATAGTGATAATGCGATTATTCGTCGCCGTAGTAAATAGGAGAGACAATTTCTTTCTTCGTTTTTACAATTTACAAAAGAAAAAAGAGGAGTTAATTAATTGTGGCACGTTCACTAAAAAAAAATCCTTTTGTAGCAAATCATTTATTAAAAAAAATAGAAAAGGTTAATACAAAAGCAGAAAAAGAAATAATAAGAACTTGGTCCCGCGCTTCAACCATTATACCCACAATGATCGGCCATACGATTGCTATCCATAATGGAAGAGAACATTTACCAATTTATATAACAGATCATATGGTGGGACATAAATTAGGAGAGTTTGTGCCTACTCGGAATTTCCGAGAACATTCGAAAAATGATAACAAATCTCGTCGTAAATAAAAAAAATCTACATTGATTAGTGAATTCATTAGTGAGAGGTAACCTTTATGATAAACAAAAAACCAAATGAAGTATACGCTTTAGCTCAATATATCCATATGTCTCCTCACAAAGCACAAAGAGTAATTAATCAGATTCGAGGACGTTCGTATCAGGAAGCACTTATGATACTAAAACTGATGCCTTATCGAGCATGTTATCCCATTTTGAAATTGGTTTATTCGGCCGCAGCAAATGCTACGCACAACAGGAGCCTTAATGCAGCAAATTTAATGATTAGTAAAGCTGAAGTAAACGGGGGTCCTACTTTCAAAAGAAAAAAACCTCGAGCTAGAGGGCGGAGTTCTCTGATCAAAAGACCAACATGTCATATAACTATTGTATTGAAAGATACATCTTTAGCTGAAGAACACAAAGACACCATGGGCTTAAAAACAAAAGGAAATAAAAAGACAACTTTCGATCTGTATACTAGTGGGGGTTTATGGGACAAAAAATAAATCCACTTGGTTTCAGACTTGGTACAAATCAAAATCATTATTCTGTTTGGTTTGCAAAATCCAAAACATATTTTGAGAATATACGAGAAGATAAAAAAATACGAGACTATATCAAGAATTCTATAGAAAAAAAAACGAGTAGAAAAACTAGTAGCAGTAGCATACACCAAAGTGTTGCGGGAATTGTACGTATAGAGATTCAAAAAAGAAGTGATGTAATTAAGATCATAATCCATATAGCATTTGTCGACTTAATACTGGAAGATGTATCACAAAGACTACAGGAATTACAGATGAATATACAAAAAGAACTGAATTGTATGAATCAGAAATTCAACATTACTATTATAAAAATAGCAACTCCTTATGGGCATGCTAATATTATTGCAAAATATCTAGGCGAACAATTAAAAAAGAGAGTTTCCTTTCGAAAAGCAATGAAAAAAGCTATTGAGTTAAGCGAAAAAGCCACTCCAAAAGGAATTCGATTACAAATTTCAGGTCGGATCAACGGAAAAGAAATGGCGCGTGTCGAATGGACCAAAGCGGGTCGGGTTCCCCTACATACTATTGGAGCAAAAATGGATTATTGTTCCTATCCAGTTCGAACTATCTATGGGGTTTTAGGAATCAAAATTTGGATAGTTCTAGACGAACCAAATAAAGCACTTATATGATATATTCTATTTCGGGATAGAAGATATAATGCAAAATGGATTTACTTTGTTCTATCTTGAATTGACAAAAAATGAAAATAAAGAGTTCTAAATTCTATATTCTATAAGGTTAAATAACAATCGGAGTGATTTTTTTGATAGAACTACTATGCTTAGTCCGAAAAGAACGAAATTCCGTAAACAACATAGAGGAAGAATGAAAGGACTATCTTATCGAGGTAACCATATATCTTTCGGTAGATATGCTCTTCAAGCACTTGAACCCGCTTGGATTACATCTCGACAAATAGAAGCTGGACGACGGGCAATAACACGAAATGTACGGCGAGGTGGAAAATTATGGATACGTATATTTCCAGACAAACCAGTTACAGTAAGAACAGCGGAAACACGCATGGGGTCGGGGAAAGGGCCCGTCGAGTATTGGGTAGCCGTCGTTAAACCTGGTAGAATCCTTTATGAAATAAATGGGATGGCCGAAAAGCGAGCAAGAAGGGCTATTGAAATAGCGGCGTCCAAAATGCCTATAAAAACGCAATTCATTACTTCCAAATCTAAGAATGGTAATCGAAGCCAAAAGTCTTTAGAATCAAAAAAACAATTGTAAGTTTCTTTTTCGTGTTTTTTTGACAACCAATATTTCTTTTTTTTTTTCTTGGTCCTTTGTTGCACAGAAAGAACAGATTACAAAAAATGATTCAACCCCAAACCCTTTTAAATGTTGCGGATAACAGCGGCGCTCGAGAATTGATGTGTATTCGAATCGTAGGAGCTAGTCATCGTCGAGATGCGCATATTGGTGACGTTATTGTTGCTGTAATTAAGAAAGCAATACCAAGAGCATCCCTAGCAAAATCAGAAGTGGTTCGAGCTGTAATTGTACGTACCCGTAAAGAACTCAAACGTCCCAACGGCATCGTAATACGATATGATGACAATGCTGCAGTTATCCTTGATAAACAAGGAAATCCAAAAGGGACTCGCATTTTTGGCCCCGTCGCACAGGAATTGAGACAGCTCAATTTTACAAAAATCGTTTCATTAGCTCCTGAGGTATTATAAGGCCAGACCCCAATCTCAATATGGTTATAGTATTGAAGTCAATATTGATTTAGATTTCAATCACAAAACAAAAATCAAAATCACATAAATGAATTGGTGGAGTGGATCGGTGTCTGATGAATATACCGTTAACTCACGGATATACCTTGAATAATAATACAAAAAACCGCATGTTGATTATAACAAAATTTGGGAATAAGGAGAATTTTCGTTTACCATGATTAGTGATCCCATTGCTGACATACTAACTGCTATACGAAATGCGGACCTATGTGGAAGAGGAAGAGTTCGACTGAGAGCTACTAATTTCACCGAGGCCCTTGCGAAAATACTTTTACGAGAAGGTTTTATTGAAAATGTAAGGAAACATGAGCAAGGCATCAACGGCGTTTTGGTTTTAACCCTACGATATAGAAGAAAAAGAGAAGGAACATATACACGTTGTTTAAATTTAAAAAGAATCAGTACACCAGGTGTCCCAGTCTATTGTAAGTATCCGAAAATTCCTAGAATTTTAGGTGGTATGGGGATTGTACTTCTTTCGACTTCTCGAGGTCTAATGACCGACCGGGAAGCACGACTAGAAAAAATCGGCGGAAAAATTTTGTGTTATATATGGTAATCGATCTGATATACGAATTGTATGCAGAACCTCCTCTCTTTCTTTTTTTTTTTCAAAAAAAAAGAAAAAGGAAGATATTCTGTAATATGACGTTTACCCTCTTACGTTAGTTACTACATCCATAAAGTGCGACCTGAAATGAAAGAAAAGTTGGTGAAGGTTTAATTACTTAATAACTTCCGAATTGCGGCTCGGTTAAAGAATTCAGATCAGATTCTGAGCTCTTCAAGTACTTCAGTAAGGATGAAATATAGGTATATAAACGGGGGATCGATCAAAAAGTGAAATGAGTCATTCTGATTCAAGCAAGAGACGTATAATTTTTCGACTCCGCAATAAGGATTTTAGTGATTCGGTACTTCCGTATTCCTTTCAGAGGATAGAGTTGAACCTTCCAAAAAAAAGTTCAAGAAACTCTTTCCCAATAAGCAGATTTTGAATTGACTGCGATAATAATAAATCAAATTCGAATTCGATTCTTCTTAAAGTTAAGAAATCAAAATTATGAAAATAAGGGCTTCTGTTCGAAAAATTTGCACAAAATGTCGGCTAATCCGTAGGAAAGGACGAGTTATCGTAATTTGTTCCAACCCAAAACATAAACAAAGACAGGGATAATCGTTCTGAGACTCAACGATGAACAAATCTAAATAGAAAATATATTTTGACATGAAATGGATATATCCATATATCTTTAACTTATCCTTAGGAAATAACAAACAATGACAAAACCCATACGAAAGGTTGGTTCACGGAAGAATAGGGGGAAGAGTATACGTAAAAGTACGCGTAGAATAAATAAGGGAATTATTCACATTCAATCAAGTTTCCACAACACCATTGTTACTGTTACAGATGTACGTGGCCAAGTGGTTTTTTGTTCCTCGGGCGGCACTTGTGGATTCAGGGGTAGAAGAAGAGGGACACCCTTTGCTGCTCAAACCGCAGCAGAAAATGCTATTCGAGCGGTAGTAGATCAAGGTATGCAACGAGCCGAAGTTCTTCTAAAAGGTCCTGGTGTCGGAAGAGATGCAGCCGTACGAGCTATTCGTAGAAGTGGTATACTAATTCATTTCGTACGGGATCTAACCTCTACGCCACATAATGGTTGTAGACCACCAAAAAAAAGACGTGTGTAGAAATCAAAAAAAAAAACACAATTAAGGTATTTTAGGAGAAATAAAAGATTCAGCTTGTCAAATCAAATCAAATCAAATCTAAAATCATAAATATTCCTATATGGTTCGAGACAAAATTAAAGTATCGACTCAGAGGCTACAGTGGAAGTGTATTGACTCAAGAAGAGAAGGTCAGTGTGTTTATTACGGACGCTTTATTCTATCTCCCCTTATGAAAGGTCAAGCCGACACAATAGGCATTACGATGCGAAGAGTTTTGCTTGGAGAAATGGAAGGAACATCTATTACACGTGTAAAATTTGATAAAATAACACATGAATTTGCGCGCCTATTTGGTATTAAAGAATCATTCCAGGAAATTTTACTGAATTTGAAAGAAATTGTATTGAGAGGTAATCCGAATGGAACTCAGCCGGGGCTTATTTGTGTCACGGGTCCGGGGACTGTAACTGCTAAAGATATCATCTTACCGCCTTCTTTGCAAATCGTTGATAAGACACAGCATATAGCTAGCCTAATCGAACCCATTTCTTTTTGTATGGACTTAGAAATCGAGAGGGGTCGAGGATACGGTATAAAACCGACAAAAAACTTGAACGAAAGCAGTTACCCTATAGATGCTGTATTCATGCCCGTTCGAAATGCGAATTATAGTATTCATTCTTATGGGAACAGTAATGAAAAGGAGGAGATACTTTTTTTAGAAATATGGACAAATGGAAGTTTAACTCCTCAAGAAGCACTTCAGGAAGCTGCCCGGAATTTGATTAATTTATTTTTGCCTTTTTTACATGCAGAAGAAGAAACAAAAAAAGACATAAAAAGGAAGCACGATATAGAACCTGGTTCCTTTTGTTTTAGTTTTAGTGATAGTTCACTAAGACATCTACTTCCTGTTACTGAAGAAAGAAAAAGGAAAAATAGAATTCGAACGGACTTTATTTGGATTGACCAATTAGAATTACCTCCGAGGATTTTTAATTGTCTCAAAAAGTCCAATATACATACATTATGGGATCTGTTGCGTAAGAGTCAAGAAGAACTTCTGAAGATTGAACATTTGAGCAGAGACGATGTCAAAAAAATATCGGACATTCTAATTCATCTATTAGTACCAACTAGCATTGAATAAATCTATCTAGGGAGAATTCACTTTAGCAAGTGACTACTCCCTAGATGCGCCCTCAAACTATTTTAGAATAGAATTAATTTAAAAAAGACCTAAAGTCAGCGATTTATCAATCGGTAATGTTGCTCCAATACCTAACCACAAGGCCACGGCAGTACCGATCAAAAAGACGGTTGTCGCGACTGGACGACGAAATGGATTTTGGAATTTATTAACATTTTCCAAAAAAGGTACTGTTAATAATCCCGCGGGCACTGACACCATTAAAAGAACACCCAATAACTTGTTAGGTACTGTCCGAAGTATTTGAAAGACAGGAAAGAAATACCATTCAGGTAAGATTTCCAAAGGAGTTGCAAAAGGATCGGCGGGTTCACCAATCATTGAAGGTTCTAGAACCGCTAAGCCTACGTTACAGGCAATAGTGCCGAGAATAACTACTGGAAATATATATAAAAGATCGTTGGGCCATGCGGGTTCCCCGTAATAATTATGACCCATACCTTTAGCTAATTTAGCTCTTAATACAGGATCGTTCAAGTCAGGTTTCTTTGTTATTGGGATAGGTGAATTCTTAATAGATCCATCCCCCGAAAGAACCGGACATGATAATTTTTCATCATCCGGCTCGAGCAAAAATCAACCAACAAATCTTAAAAAAGATTTAGATGTTATGCACACATGGATGAAAAATTCTATATGTAAGAAGAAGGAATTCAATTCGTCGAGGTAAATGCTCAATACCCAAGTAAGCTTACAAAGTTAATGCTTTTTGGGTCGTCTCAGCCCTTGTGATCCACTTTTATCTACAAAAACGATCAAAACCAACAACAATACAAGGGTTTACTTGTTACTAATATAGTCTAGCCTTTGCTCTTCTTTAGATCCCTTCTTTCACTCCGATAGTATAATCAAAAAGAAATCGGATCGATGCAGAGGAAATGAATGCATTTGCATACTATTAGTCAAACTAGGCAAAAAAAATGGTTGATTAGGCCAAATTGCTTAGTGTATTGGATCTTACGAAGCCGGTTCATGCACGACATTACAGGTCCGGATCATAGAAAAGATTCTCTTAGTGAACCAGCCTATCCTTCTTTGTTCTTTGTATGGGGATTTCTCGTTGGTTGGAACAGAGATAGATTTGGTTCTGAATTACAATATAGCAGATAAAGGGATATTTCTACACGGCTCAATCAATAGTTCAAGTCACACACTCCCATAATCCATTTTCTCGTCGGAGAATTTCCTTCAACAAGTCATATTATGTCAAATAAATAAAACACTTTTGTAGAGTTGAAAGAAAATATCCAAATACATGTCTTATTCTTTTTAATAATCCATATTTTTAGCAATGAAATACTATTGGTTGTTCCTCCCCCAAAAAAGATAACGAAAGATCTCAACTATCTATCGGTCCCTTTTTCTATATTGTCTATAATTTCTATATTGTCTATAATTGTTCTCTAATTGTCTATGTCTATAAAGGACCCGAAATGCCTTGCTTACGTATCATTAGGAAATGCATTAACATAAATACGGCAGTAAGAAGAGGTAATACAAAAGTGTGTAAACTATAAAAACGGGTCAAAGTGGATTGTCCTACACTAGCACTTCCGCGTAATAACTCTACCAAAGAAGAACCTATTAATGGAATAGCGTCCGGCACACCTGTTACAATTTTGACTGCCCAATAACCAACCTGGTCCCGAGGTAAGGAATAACCGGTTACACCAAAGGATGCGGTCAATACACCCAGAATCACACCTGTAACCCAAGTTAATTCACGAGGTTTTTTAAAACCGCCGGTCAGATAGACACGAAAGACATGGAGGATCATCATTAAGACCATCATACTTGCCGACCATCGATGAACTGATCGAATTAACCAACCAAAGTTAGCTTCAGTCATTATATATTGAACAGAAGCAAAGGCCTCACTAACCGTCGGACGGTAGTAAAAAGTCATAGCAAACCCTGTAGCTACTTGTACTAAAAAACAAGTAAGCGTAATTCCTCCTAGACAATAAAAAATATTAACATGAGGAGGAACATATTTACTAGTTATATCATCTGCAATTGCCTGAATTTCTAGGCGTTCTTCAAACCAATCATAGACTTTATTGAGATAGGTGAACCAATCAGACTCCCCCTCTAAGAACTGTATATGAGAATTTCATCTCGTACAGCTCAAACAAAAAGACCCCAATACTGGTTGAAACGGATATGTAATTAAAAGTTTTTAAACTCTTAATCTTTTTAATCCTTAACTCTTCGTTGGAGTTCTAATGCCAAAAAATCAAGTCGGCGCATTCGTCTTTATGGTGACCCTTCCAGGCCTCTTGAGTTTTCTATTTACCTACTTTTCTTTGCTTCTTTTATTTTATTTGTGATTTGTATGTAATGTGCCTTTTTTCTTGTCTTTTTTTTTTATTGATAGGAATTATCTTGTTAAGACCCTATGGATCAATTCAAACCTAAAATTCATACTAGAACCACGATGATTCAAAAAAACCTTCAAACTAAGTCCAACGATTCCCTGAGTCAAAACCCTTGGATTATCACTTATTCAATGACTAGCTAATAACTCAAAATACAAAGCAAAGGCTTGTTCTTTGATCAAAAAAAACATAAACCAAAGGTTGAAAGAAGAAAACAAAATGGATTTCTAATATACCTCTTTCTTTGAATTGGGGATCCGGCTGCGAGGTTTTAATGTTAAGTATGAATCATAGTTCGACTATTTTGTGATCCAGTTTATATCTTCCGTGCTCCAGAGACTAGGATGAATATCCTGCCCCGACGGAATCAAACTATCTCTATCAAGACGACAGACCCTTTATTCAGTAATAGCATTCTGTAATATCAATAGGATCCATTATAACAAGTCACACACTCATATTCCGAAAATACAGAAACAACTCGATTTCGCGGTCGAACTACCAAAATAGAAACCGAATGGTCGTCTAAAAATCCGAAATCAAAAAGTTTTGCCTTTTTATTGAATATTCAAAAGCTAGGACTTCGGGGTTCTTATGAATCTAATTCATTCTAATTCCATCCAGTAAAAGGGAAGAATTATAAATCTCCAAAATAATAGATAGAAATATCGCAAATAGGCCCATTACAACACTCATCAAAGGAGTGGTTCCCCATCCAGGAGCTACTTTACCATATTCCGAATTTAATGGTTTCAAAAAGTCCCCTACAACAGTTCGTCTTGGACCTGATCTAGAACTACTTTCAAAGCTTTGTGTAGCCATAAATCTTATTTTGCATTCAGTGAGTTCTGTTGACTTTGTATACCATTCCGTTGTAAATAAACGATTTTCTTGTAGATCGATTGGGGTCTTGAAATTTTCTAATTAGAGAATAGTGGAAAAATGGAAACAGCAAGCTTAGTCGCCATCTTTATATCTGGTTTACTTGTCAGTTTTACCGGGTACGCCTTATATACTGCTTTTGGGCAACCCTCTCAACAACTAAGAGATCCATTCGAGGAACACGGGGACTAGTTGCAGTAATGAGCCCCCCAATCTTGGGGGGCTCATTACTTCAATTGAGATAATACTTCAATTGAGATAATGAAAAATCATTTTGGTTTTTTAGTTGGAACTTTCGGCGGTTCTCGAAAAAAGATAGCGAAAAAGATGATCCCTAGTATCGATACTAAGAGGAATGTATAAACCAATGCTTCCATAAAGTCGATCGTGGTTTACAATTATAGCTTCCATACCTATTTAGTTTGGATTCTCTCCCGGGTAAAGAAAGAGCAAGAGTCAAAGAAAAAGGAACGATGGAATTGAAATCAAGATTTTTAGAGTAACCTACGTCAACCAAAACAGAAGAGAAAAATACCAAAGCAATCTTACATCAGATTGCTTGTCTTTTTGTAGTAGGATCTCCCAGTTTTTGGAATGCTCCAAATTCCACTTGAGCATCCAAATCTGGGTCAATACCGGCAAAAACATCTCTAAACAGGGTTCGAGCACCATGCCAAATGTGTCCGAAAAAGAAGAGCAGCGCAAACGAAGCGTGCCCAAAAGTAAACCAACCCCTTGGACTGCTCCGAAAAACCCCATCGGATTTCAAAGTAGCACGATCTAATTCAAAAATTTCACCCAATTGAGTGCGTCTAGCATATTTTTTCACAGTAGCAGGATCGCTATAACTCACTCCATTGAGTTCCCCACCATAGAACTCAAGGGTTACACCCACTTGTTCGACACTATACTTTGATTCTGCCCTTCGAAAAGGGACATCGGCTCTAACAATTCCCTCTCCGTCTACCAAAACAACGGGAAATGTTTCAAAAAAAGTAGGCATACGACGTACAAAAAGTTCGCGCCCTTCTTTATCTTTAAAGACAGGGTGTCCTAACCACCCAACAGCAATTCCATCCCCGTTGTCCATTGAACCCGCTCTGAATAATCCGCCTTTGGCTGGATTATTTCCAATGTAATCATAAAAAGCTAACTTTTCGGGAATTTTAGACCAAACTTCTGATAAACTTTGATTTTCAGCTAACCCAGCACTAACCCTTCGATAGATTTCTTGCTGGAAGTAGCCCTGATCCCATTGATAACGAGTAGGACCAAATAATTCGATGGGAGTAGTAGCTGACCCATACCACATAGTTCCAGCAACAACAAAAGCTGCAAAAAAGACAGCAGCAATACTACTGGAAAGGACAGTTTCAATATTTCCCATGCGTAATCCTTTGTATAAACGTTGGGGCGGACGGACGCTAAGATGGAATAAGCCTGCTAATATGCCTAAGGTACCTGCTGCAATATGATGAGAGGCTATTCCTCCTGCAACAAACGGATCAAAACCTTCTACACCCCATGCTGGACTTACAGGCTGTACCTTTCCGCTTAGTCCATAAGGATCAGATACCCATATTCCAGGACCAAACAATCCTGTTACATGAAATGCGCCAAAACCAAAACAGGCCACTCCGGATAGAAATAAATGAATTCCAAAGATCTTAGGTAAATCCAAAGAAGGTTTTCCTGTGCGCTCATCACAAAAAACCTCTAGATCCCAATACACCCAATGCCAGATAGCTGCCAAGAAGCAAAGGCCGGAAAACACAATATGGGCTGCGGCCACACCTTCGTAACTCCAAAAACCCGGATTCGTTATAGCCCCTCCTGTAATATTCCAACCGCCCCACGAATTGGTTATACCTAACCGCGTCATGAACGGTATAACGAACATGCCTTGTCTCCACATTGGATCAAGAACGGGATCAGAGGGATCAAAAACCGCTAATTCATATAGAGCCATCGAACCGGCCCAACCGGCAACGAGGGATGTATGCATTATATGAACAGAAAGTAAACGACCAGGATCGTTCAATACAACGGTATGAACACGATACCAAGGCAAACCCATGGAAATACCCCTTTAGCAACGAAAAATAGACACTATGTAACTTTATTGCATTGGACTAGGCTATGGGCCTCCCTCTTTTGGAAGGGTTTTTCGTAGAAAGAATTAAGATTTACTCTTTTTTTTTTACTAATATAGTAATTAATTATAGTAATAATGAAAGAATTTCGATCAGAAGAAAAAAAAGAAGCAGATCTATTTTATACCCGATAAGTATCAATACGCAATGGGGAGGTTGATTGCATTTTCTATGAATAAATGCATCTCATCATTCAAAGGAACTATTCGTACCAATTCTCTTTTATTCCCCTTACTTCTTCTATATTTTGATAGTCTATTTACTTTATGCACATGAGTCAATATACTTCAATATACTATAGTAAAAGAATCAAACTGTTTTTACGATTCCATATCAAAGCTTACTAAGCGGTGAATTCGTTTTCCTCTTATGCCTGTTGATACTCCAAAAATTCCTTATACTTTTGAGTTTGGTAAGGACAAGGATAAAAAAAATATAAAAAAGGTCGTTTTGCTTTTCAACTTGGTAACGACGACGATGAAGATAAAGATCAAGATAAAGATAGAAGTAATTTGAACGACTTAAAAGACAGCCTTTTTAGGTTAGGCAAGGGGTACTCTTAGTACCTATGGTCTTTGATTCCCTTAGGTTGATAGTGGTTTTGATAATCTATTGACTTTATGCACATGAGTCAATATATTAACCTGTTTTTACGATTCCATATCTTTTTGTTATATTTGATTTGATATCTACGATTCCATATCAAAGTATACTAAGCGGTGAATTCTTTTTCCTGTTATGCCTCTTGGGATTCCAAAAATTCCGTATCCTTTTAAGTTGAATTTTAGTAAGGAAACGAATAGGTACAAGAAGAAAGATGAAGATCAAGATAAAAAAAAAAGATATCAAAAAGTTCGTCTGCCTTGGGAGCTTGGTAACATCGACGATGAAGATGAATATGACGATGAATATGAAGATGAAGATGAAGATGAAGATGAATATGAATATGAAGATGAATATGAAGATGAAGATGAATATGAAGATGAAGATGAATATGAAGATGAAGATGAAGATGAAGATGAATATGAAGATGAAGATGAAGATGAAGATGAAGATCAAGATAAAAAAAAACAAGATAAAAAAAAAACAAGATAAAAAAAAACAAGATACAGTTATTTGGAGGGAGTTACCAGACGTCCTTTATAGGGAGAGGATCGTTTTTTTATCAGGACATTTTACTGCGAAGAAGGCAAATATCCCGATGGGTATGATGCTAAGTTACCAGCAATCTGATTTTTATAAGCATAGAAAGGATATTTGCAAAGAGGTGTATCTGTTTATAAACAGTACGGGCGGAAACGTACGAGGTGGATTAGGTATTGTTGATACGATGCAATGTCTAAAAGCCCAAGTACATACAATAAACCTAGCATTGGCCTGTTCAATATCAGCTTTGATCCTGGCCGCAGGAGAATGCGGCAAACGCTTGGGATTGCCTACCTCTCTGGTACTGATGTATCAACCTTTTAAATCTTTTTTCCGACCTGGGGCATATAAAAATAAAAAGCCTGGGGCACCTAAAAACCTATTAAGAAGAAAAAAATTTCAATTAAAGGGCAGGCAAGCCCTGCAGTCTTACTACACCGTCGTCCGAGCTTATACCAAGAACACACGACGGAACCCCGTGGAGATAGCAGACGCCATGGAAGACCCTTCTACTTTTCTGAGGCCACCACAAGCCGAAACTCATGGAATTATTGACTCTCTAGCGATGAGCCGTGCAGCCGCCTACCTTTGCCTACTAGCAAATGTGCTCGAAAGATATGACAAAGAATAATCTGACGAGATCATATAAAGGATTTAGGGGACGATATTAACCAGTAGTCACCAATTAAGTACTTTACTTTAATTGGTTAATACTGGTTAATACTCGATTACTAAATAATCGTAATCTATTCCTACGTTACGATTCAATACTATTTGATCAAAAAATGAAGTCATTCATCAGGCTACCGTTAGGATCGATCTAAATCGAACTGTTATATCTATGATTCAACATGCCAACTATTAAACAACTTATTAGAAATGCAAGAGAGCCAATCAGAAAGGTCACGAGATCCCCTGCCCTTAGGGGGTCTTTGGACCTTGGTAACAACGACGATCAAGATCAAGATCAAGATCAAGATAAAGATAGAAGTAATTTGAACGAATTAAAAGACAGTGTTTTTAGGCAAGGGATACTCTTGGTACCTATGGTCTTTGATTCGCTTAGGTTGATAGTGGTTTTGATAATCTATTGAATTTATGCACATGAGTCAATATAGTATACTATAAAAGTCAACCTGTTTTTACGATTCCATATCTTTTTGTTATATTTGATTTCATATTTACGATTTCATATCAAAGTTTACTAAGCGGTGAATTCTTTTTCCTCTTATGCCTCTTGCTACTCCAAAAGTTTTTTTTGAGTTTGGTAAGGACCCCATGTTAAAAAACTATCCAGCATTTTATTTTGAGCCGCCGCCTAATCCGTCCAACACGCCCGACGACAAAGATGAAGATGAAGATGAAGATGAAGATGAAGATGAAGATGAAGATAAAAAAAAAATAAATTTCAAAAGTTGGATCGATTTACAAGACGACCTTCTTATGGAGAGGCTCCTTTTTTTATCACGAGAGATTAATGACGCGAACTCAGGTAAACTGATTCTTATGATGAAAGTTCTCGATCTATATAAGCCGAAAAAAGAAATGTTTCTGTTTATAAACAGTATGGGCGGAGACCTAGGAGGTGGATTTGCTATTTATAATATGATGATGCGTGGTATAAAGTCCAAGGTAAATACAATAAACGTATCAGTTTGCGCTTCAATGGCAACTTTTATCCTGGCCGGACCGGAGCCGAAACGTTGGGCATACGTTAACTCTAAGACAATACTGCATCAATTTTCTGTTTCTATTGTTCGAACTAAAGAGCTGTCATACCCAATAGACAATGAACTCAAGACACTGCGGGACACTTTCGAAGAGATGGTCGAAATTTATAGCAATACATTTCGTCGGCCGGAAGAAGAGGTAAGAGAAATGCTGAAAGACATTAATTTTTTTTCAGCAGAAGAAGCCCAAATTCATCGAATTATTGACCACATAGTGTCTAATGTCCAGTCTACTGCAACAGAACTAGAACACCGGAATGAATTTTATGACAATTTAATAATGCTTACGGCTCCCGCTCCCAAAGTTAAAGCGGCTCCCGCTCCCAAAGTTAAAGTTTGGACAAGGTTTGACGCTATTCGAACAGTATTCATATTCACAATGTGGTTTGACCGTGGTCCACTAGTATTCATTACTTACTCTAATTTGCTACATTTACTATATTTACTATATTTAGATTCCAACCGCCCTTACTTATTCTCTGATTAATTAAGTACTTTAATTGGTTAATACTAGTTAATACTCGATTACTAAATAATCGTAATCTATTCCTACGTTACGATTCAATACTATTTGATCAAAAAATGAAGTCATTCATCAGGCTACGATTAGGATCGATCTAAACCGAACTGTTATATCTATGATTCAACATGCCAACTATTAAACAATTTATTAGAAACGCAAGACAGGCAATCAGAAAGATCACAAAATCCCCTGCCAAAAGGGGGTCTTTGTAACTTGGTAACGACGACGATCAAGATCAAGATAAAGATAGAAGTAATTTGAACGAGTTAAAAGACAGTGTTTTTATTTTAGGCAAGGGGTACTCTTGTTACCTATGGTCTTTGATTCGCTTCGGTTGATAGTGATTTTGATAATCTATTGAATTTATGCACATGAGTCAATATAGTATACTAGAAGAGTCAACCTGTTTTTACGATTCCATATCTTTTTGTTATATTTGATTTCATATTTACGATTTCATATCAAAGTTTACTAAGCGATGAATTCTTTTTCCTCTTATGCCTCTTGGTACTCCAAAAGTTCCTTATCCCTTTGAGCTTATTTTTCACCTACACAGACCCAGACCCATAATCCTTGATACTGACTTTGGCGTTTATGAAGATGAAGATGAAGATGAAGATCAAGATGAAGATGAAGATAAAAATAAAAAGAAAAAGAGTAATATGGACTTCGTCGATCGCGCAATAGACGGCTGGAAATACTTCATGAGCAAGATCAAGGGGGCCGACGATAAAGATAAAGATAAAAATAAAAAAAAAAAAAAAAAAAAAAAAAAAAAAAAAAAAAAAAAATAAAAAAAAAAAAAAAATAAAAAAAAAAAAAAAAAAAAAAAAAAAAAAAAAAAAAAAAAAAAAAAAAAAAAAATCTCCAGGATCCTTGAAATCTAGATTCAATCCAAAATTCTAGAACCTGACCAAC
>Ga0153935_1000127_pt1 | contig 16041 bp, 10 predicted proteins | sample TSNJ019MetaG_FD_104677 | JGI IMG/M metagenome (GOLD analysis project Ga0153935, IMG submission 104677) | Attine ant fungus gardens microbial communities from New Jersey, USA - TSNJ019 MetaG | ecosystem: Host-associated > Fungi > Mycelium > Unclassified | place: USA: New Jersey, Wharton State... | reverse complement strand
CAATAGGATCTATAATTATTGCTACCATTCAATATTAGGTATTACTTAAAAAAAGAATAATTCTATTATATAGAACCTTGAAATAAAGAGATAACTTTTAGATTTAGATAAAGGAGGATTGGCGGTGAAAATAGCAGTTTACGGAAAAGGCGGAATCGGTAAATCAACAACTAGTTGTAATATCTCAGTCGCTCTAGCGAGACGTGGTCAAAAAGTGTTACAGATTGGGTGTGATCCCAAACACGATAGTACTTTTACTCTTACAGGATTTCTAATACCTACAATTATAGATACTTTACAATCCAAGGATTATCATTATGAGGATATTTGGCCCGAAGATGTAATTCACAAGGGTTATGGAGGGGTGGATTGTGTGGAAGCAGGGGGTCCACCCGCAGGAGCCGGGTGTGGAGGATATGTGGTGGGAGAAACTGTAAAGTTGTTAAAAGAATTAAATGCATTTTACGAATATGATATTATATTATTCGATGTATTAGGTGACGTGGTCTGTGGAGGTTTTGCCGCTCCATTGAACTATGCAGATTATTGTGTTATTATTACAGATAATGGATTCGATGCATTATTTGCAGCTAATCGTATTACTGCCTCTATAAGGGAAAAAGCTCGTACACATCCACTCCGATTAGCAGGCTTGGTGGGAAATCGTACATCTAGAAGAGATCTTATAAATAAATATGTAGAAGCCTGCCCAATGCCCGTAATAGAAGTATTACCTATTATTGAGGATATCCGAGTTTCCAGAGTAAAGGGTAAAACCTTATTTGAAATGGTTGGATCTGAACCATCCCTTAACTATGTTTGTAATTATTATCTAGGCATAGCAGATCAAATATTGTCCCAACCAGAAGGTATTGTCCCAAAAGAGATTCCAGATCGGGAATTATTCAGTTTACTCTCTGATCTTTATCTAAATCCCATTGGTGGTGGGGGACAGAAAAAAAATAAGAAGGAAATTTTACTTGGGTTTACGAGGATTTAGAATCCACAATTTCTCCACTTCTCCACAAATTGTTGTAAATTTGTTGACAATTGGATTATTTCTTGTTATAATCCTTTTGTGTTACTAGTCTTTTTATTCCTTATTTATTTTACTTATTTCTCCTTAGCCTTTTATTCCCTCCCGATTATGTCGACAAAAATTGTTGAAACTATAACGCTTGAATGTGAAACGGGAAATTATCACAGCTTTTGTCCTATTAGCTGTGTATCCTGGTTGTATCAAAAGATTGAAGACAGTTTCTTTTTAGTAGTAGGCACCAAAACATGTGGTTATTTTCTCCAAAATGCACTTGGAGTTATGATTTTTGCAGAACCCCGCTATGCAATGGCAGAATTAGAAGAAGGAGATATATCGGCACATTTGAACGATTATGAGGAATTGAAAACGCTTTGTATTCGGATAAGAAAAGATAGAGACCCCAGCGTCATCATATGGATAGGTACCTGTACTACAGAAATAATAAAAATGGATTTGGAAGGTATGGCACCCAAATTGGAATATGAAATTGGAGTGCCAATTCTAGTGGCAAGAGCAAATGGACTGGATTATGCTTTTACTCAGGGGGAAGATACTGTCTTAGCTGTAATGGCACATCGTTGTCCAGACCAAGAATTCCCCATTGGTGAATCAAAAGAAACTAAAAAAAAATTATTTCCTTTTCCTCTTCTGAAGGAAAATAATTTGGTGGAATATGCAAATCATCCTCCCTTAGTTATTTTTGGGTCTTTACCCTCGAATTTGGTTTCTCAGCTTGATACAGAATTAAGACGCCAATTCATCAAGGTATCAGGTTGGTTGCCCGCTCAGAGATATGCCGATCTTCCTTCACTGGGTGATGGAGTTTATGTTTGTGGGGTTAACCCATTTCTTAGTCGTACAGCAACAACTTTGATAAGACGAAAAAAATGCGAATTAATCGTAGCTCCTTTTCCTATTGGTCCGGACGGAACGCGTGCTTGGATCGAAAGGATTTGTCCTGTATTTGGTATTGAGGCCCAGAATCTGGAGGAAATAGAGGAACGGATATGGGAGAGTTTAAAAGATTATCTTGATTTGGTACGCGGAAAATCTGTCTTTTTCATGGGAGATAATCTAATAGAAATATCTATAGCCAGATTCTTAATCAGATGTGGTATGATCGTTTATGAAATTGGTATTCCATATTTGGATAAACGGTATCAAGCTGCTGAATTAGCGCTTTTAAAAAAAACATGTATAAGAATGTGTATGCCCATACCACGGATTGTAGAGAAACCTGATAATTCGAATCAGATACGACGTATGCGCGAGCTAAAACCCGACCTAGCAATCACCGGAATGGCTCATGCTAACCCGTTAGGGGCGAGAGGAATTGGTACTAAATGGTCAGTTGAATTTACTTTTGCCCAGATTCATGGATTTGCCAATGCGAGAGATGTACTAGAATTGGTTACCCGACCTCTGCGACGTAACGAAAACTTAGATAACTTGGATCGGACCACCCTTGTTCGAAAGAACAACAAGTAATATATATATCAGTACTCTTGTTAAATAAGATAACAAACAGATAATATATATATTAATAGCATCATATGTAACAGATATTAGAATATTTCTTAGAAATCAATTATGCTAAATCAAATAATCATCAAAATAATTTTTTGACCAAGGTCAAGGGGAGCTTTATCATATGATAAAAGAACTTAGCCTACTATTGGGTCCGTTGTCCTCATGGGTAGAAGTTTCAGGTCCGATCATAATATTTGGGCTATATTATGGATTTCTTGCTACATTGCCTTTTGGTCCCTCTAAAATATATTCCACGAGATCCTTCCTTTTGGGAAAACCTGGCTATGGTATAATAGCCATAAGTGGTTCTATTACGGGACAATTAATAGGATTTTTATCCATGTATTATTCGCCCTTTTATGCAGCGCTGTGGAAACCTTATGCAATAACTTTATTAGTCGTACCATATATGTTCTTTCGTTTTTTCAAAATTATGGACAAACCTTCAAGTTCTGAATCTCCGCACCTCATGAATTCGATCAACAATCCAAAAGCTCTAAGTCTATTTATGGATGGTCTAATGCTTCAATTGTTGAATCCCATTCTTTTAGCAAATCCCGTATTAACAAGACTGGTGAACCTCTTTCTTTTTCGTTACAGCCCTAATATATCCTTTATGATAAGTGGTCTTTGCGGTTGGTTGGGCGGTCATATTCTATTAACAATTTTTATAAAATTGGTATCTTTCCGTATAGATCGTAATTCACTTATCGATTATACTTTATTAAGACGTTATATCAATCGAACCTTTAGTTTACTTATTCTTTTTTATTGTTTGTTATATTTGGGTAGAGCCCCATTACCTCTTCTTAAAGGTAAAAATGATGAAGACAAAAATGTCCGCTCTGTGACTATGGCTAGATATAAACGCTCCGTGGCTATGGCTAGGACTATAAATAACTGCTCTTTAGATCCACGAAAACTTAAAGTATTTTTAAAAGTACGTATAAAAGAAAAGCTGTCATTGATCCGATTGCTGTCATTGATCCAATTAAAGCTCTTCCAGCAACCATGGCCCATTATGTGCTTTGATCATAATAGGGTTTATCAACCGATACGATATATTGGAAATAGCTCATTAACTCGCCTAGGTCCTGTGAGGACCGAAGTCTCTCAATATTTTTTTGGCGCATACTCAAGTGATGGAAAAAAAAGAATCTCTTTTACGTTTTTACCTAGTGTATTGGTCCTTGGGGAAAAGCTCAGTAAATATAGAGATCTTTTAGATACTTCTTGCTCATCTGAGGATCCTTATTATAGATGGAATCATACCATGAAAAGAAAAAGAGATTCTTTAGGGAATGAATTTTCGGATCGAGTGAAAGCTCTAAGCCATGGATCTCCCGCTGAAAATGTTATAGAAAGGAGAGTTAAATTCTCCAATTCTAAGGGGGATTCTTTTACTGAAATGTATGATCCATTCCTTAATGGGGCATTCCGTGGAACAATAAACCAATTTGAGTCCTCCCAAATGCTGAACGATTCGATCATTTCGAATCTTTCGGATTTCATAGAGATATCTATGAAAGACCGTAAAGAGGGATCCCCGAATGATCCATTTGGGTATGGGTACCATATCTCTTATCTTTGGCAGGAATTGGAACACGAAAGCTTTCAACTACCCTGGGAGCCCTTACCTACAGATGCTGTTCGTTCGCTTATCCCGATCACTCCATCTATAGTTTTTTCAAATGTCCCGATCACTAAAGACTTGCCCTCTGATCCGATCCCAGAACTCAATCCAATATATTGGTTGGCATCAGCCTTGAGAGTATCCAATATAAATCTCATACGGCAAATGGCTTCATGTAATGGACCGTTCTACGCAACCTATTTAACTCATTTTTTCAACAAAGTTGGCCGTAAAAAAGTTCCCACAACTTTCATACCAATGGAATTGCTTATTCCTATTTTTAAAAAGGAATATCTTTTCACTTACGAGACTTTGCTTTTCCTTTTCGAGTGTTTGTCGCAATATGAGTGGACAATACTAATAAATTCACGCGAGAATTTATTATCTTTGGATGATTCAATGCAAAAGAAAGATTTTATTGCCCTTTACAGGGAAATACTATTAAATGAACCTCTCCAAATTAGAGAAATTCGGAAACATGTGCCTCGATGGTCATCTGGTTTGAGGATAGGTGAATATGATGACGTAGACCCAATTCTATTACCATCGAATAGGCTTCTTTCAAGAAAGGTCAAAGATACGGTGACCTTTGATATTGGGCAAAAACGAATAGGAGCAGTTCAAAACCGTTATTCTGCCGAGGCAGATTATCGTCGGAACTTAATCAAAGGATCCATACGTGCTAAAAGACGGAAAATTCTGATATGGAAAAGGGTACAACCGAATGTACATTCCTTTTTATTTTTGAAAATAAAAGAAATACCCGCTTATCCTAAAGATTATTATGACACGTCCGATTCTGGTAGAGTGGATAAGGAACAAATCGAGGAAGAAGTTAGGGAAAAAATCCAGATAGTCGAAGATCCATTATCCCAGCAGACAATTGCTGAGTCCTTATGTTTAACGTGGCCAGAATTGCACTATTTCAGAAGTTTATTATTAATGGCTCAATCAAATATTAGAAAAAATATGATATTACCCTCACTTATTATAGCCAAAAATATGGGTCGTATTTTATTATTTCAAGCCTCCGAATTTTCCAAAGATTGGGAAGAAATGAGGAGAGAAATGCATGTCATATGTGCTTCTGATGGTACCGAATTGTCTGTAACAACATTCCCAGACAAATGGGAAACACAAGGTATGCAGATAAAGCTTCTATTTCCTTTTCGTTTGAAGCCTTGGCATAGATCCAAACCCCAATCTGCAAAAAGATTGCGTTGGAGTTATTTAACGACCCTTGGATTAGAAACTGACATACCTTTCGGTGATCCAAGCTCAAAGCTAGGAATTTTTTCCAAATTTTTAAAACCCATCTTCAAAAAAGTGAAGAGACGATTGATGGGATCTACAGGAATAAGACGCGTTCCACGAGTTGGATATATAGACAAGAGTGAACTTAATGACCGGATACAAAATAAATTACTAGGTGAGACTACCCCTATGGGTAGTGCAAATGATTCATCCGAAGTTAATGATCAATTTGGATATGAAACCCAAACCATTAATGTGAAAGATCAATATGATTTGATGACCACAATGAAAGAGCGGATCGAATCTATCGCGATCATAAATAGCTCTCCTATAACTGGAATGTCTCTGGTGGATTCAGAGATTCATACCGGATCGAAGGGAAGTTTTAACATATTGGGATCAACATTAAAAAAACGATGGGTTCATATTCGGCGAATACCAGGTTTATTTCGAAATAAAAGTTTACAATTAATCAGAAAAAGTTTCTATTCAATGAAATTTTTTATCAAAAGAATGGACCGAGATCTCTTACCAAGTGTTATTAATTTCATTGCGTCAAATATCAAATTTTGGATTCAATCCGCTTGGATTCGATCCACGAGGAATATAACAACAATTTACGGACGAATATTCATTATCAATAAAGATATTTCAAGAATCAATAGAGGTAAAATTACCAACTACTATTCAATCAACGAAAAAATACAAGATTTTGAAATTCGTCCTGGTCGAAACATGTTCTCAATGTCCCAAGCATATATATTTCACAATATATGGCAGATAAGGGCATTAGATATACAAAGAATATTGGATCACGAAAAACCACAAGATCTGAAAGAGAATGACTGGAAACAATGGTTGAGATGTTTTGACCGGTACAATTTATCCCCACAGATATGGTCTAGGATAAACCCAAATAAATGGAGAAATAGAGTAAATAAGCAATGTACGTGTTCTGAAGAACGATTCATTCCTTATGAAAAACAAGAAGATTCTATATTTGCGACTGTCATGGAACCATTTTTGGGACTACTTCGGAAAATGAACAAACGTTACAGATACGATCTCTTATCATATAGTTATCTCAATTCTACAAAAGATTCGTATATTATAAATTTTACAGATATTCCCGGACCACCAGTACAACCTGCTATACCAGATGAGCGGGATATTACCGCTCGTGAAAGAATTATCAGGGAAAATTTTATTAATGATATTATCGAGGAGGATTGGAAGGGTACCGATTTAAATATCGTGAATGGTCCTCGTTCTACTGTTGATATTGACGATGCTATACGTTCTTGTTATTACGATCATACAACAAGTATTGACAGGCAAAAGAAAAAGACTGATCTTACTACGAATCAGCAGGGGATTGACGAGACGCGAAGAGACAATGTTGGCATTTATGAAACTAAATCGAAATTAATACCAGGAAATTCACTTTTACGGGAAGAACGAGAGCGGAAAAAGATAGAGGAAGAAGAACGGAAGGAAACAACAAATGTTCTAGAACAAATAATAGATCTTAGATCAGATGTTCAGAACAAACAAGTAAAAGATGTTCAGAACAAACAAGTAAAAGATGGTCAAGATCAAAAGGGTCAAGTAGAAGATCAAAAGGGTCAAGTAGAAGATCAAAAGGGTCAAGTAGAAGATCAAGATGGTCAAGTAGAAGATCAAGATGGTCAAGACGATGGTGATAGTGAAGTAGAAAATGGTGGAGATGGTGAAGATGGTGAAGATGGTGATGGTGAAGATGGTGATGGTGAAGTAGACGATGGTGAAGATGGTGAAGATGGTGAAGATGGTGATGGTGAAGTAGACGATGGTGATGGTGAAGTAGACGATGGTGAAGATGGTGAAGATGGTGAAGATGGTCAAGATGATGGTCAAGTAGAAAATGTTCAAAATGTTCAAAATGTTCAAAATGTTCAAAATGTTCAAAATGTTCAAAATAGTCAAAATGGTCAAAATGTTCAAAATAGTCAAAATGGTCAAAATGTTCAAAATGTTCAAAATAGTCAAAATGGTCAAAATAGTCAAGTAGAAGATGAACAAACTGATGGAAAGAAAAAAAAAAAGAAAGGTCTTTTTCAATACAAAGTAGTAGACGTTCTAGGGAAAAAACGTTTCTTACATCTGGCGAATATTTGCAGGGTTATGTCCGGAATGAAGGATCCGGGAACATATTTTCGGATCCAAGAGGGAAATATTGACCTGAGTCTAATGGCCTTTTGCATTGCTATTCAGAAGAATAGGAGTGCAAATAAAATATCGAAAAAACTTGCTCTTCAGAGGAATGTTCGGGGAAAGGTACGCAATTACAATGAAATAAGGGAAGATAAAAAAATAATGGTCTTACAACCATATCGTTTAAAACGTATAGTGGATGATCAATTCCTGATGTATAAAATCGTAAGTATTTCATTGAAGTCTAAAAAAAGAGCCGGGGAATGGATAGATGGAGATTTTTATGATGGATCTGTGCAACGCGGGAAAATTCTGGGGGATGAAAAAAATATTTTTAGTTCCCTCAATTTAGAAGATATTTTGCTTCCAAAACGTCGTAGAGAATTTCGAATCTTGAATCGGTTTGATCTGGAGAACGATCATGTAGGATTTTCCAATGGAAAAGACATACAAAATGATGAAGAACTCATGGGAAGAGACCAACATCTTAGCGTAGATACAACACAAAAAATTAAACGTTTTCTTTGGCCTAGTTATCGATTAGAGGATATTATTTGCATGAATAGATATTGGTTCAATACAAATGATGGGAGTCGATCCGCGATGTTGAGAATACGTATGTATCCCCTAACTGTCAATTGATAAATTTTTTGCTTCAATTCCGTTTTCGTAAAAAAAAAGAATGGATTGATTCAATGGAGTTTCAGGATATGGCAAAAATTGAACCAATCTGTTCGTTCTGTTTCATCAATGTGAAAAGATTCTACATCTCGTATCATATTTTGCCATAGGTTAAAACCAGATGTTCCTCCAAGAAGATAGGAAGAATCCGACCATTTTTTCTTAAATGGTCGGACGGAACGAATCAGAATTATTATATGAACCATGAAAATGAAAGAATGGATCTAATTCTTTTTTCTGACTCGAAAAAAAAATTAAGCCCTGGAAAAATTTGTGTTTTTTTATGATCAAAAATTTGTCCATTAGTTCATCTCTGATTCCCGATAAACAGAGAGGATCTGTTGAATCTCAGGTATTTTATTTAACCAATCGGGTCCTAAGACTTACCCAGCATCTGCAATTGCACGGAAGAGACTATTCATCCCAAAGGGGTTTGTGGAAAATTTTGAGCAAACGTAAGCAACTTCTGGTTTATCTATACAAGAGGGATAAACTTCGTTACGATGATTTAATTGGTCAATTGGGTATCCGTGGGCTAAAAACCCGTTAATTTCGAAGTTTTCAATTCCAATCCAATTTTTAGAGATCCCGGATCCAGTCGTTCTTTTTTCTTTTTATTTTTCTCATTTAGAAAACGAATCGAAGAGGGGTTACACATGATCATGCTTGCTGAAAGACCCCCTGATGGTAAGTATGGGTCCTCATTATCCATCGATACACGTTGTTCTTCGACTTATTGCTAGATGGTAAAGATTTTATTGGCTGTGAACCTCTATCAGATTATTTACATAGGGGGGGAGGAAGCAAATTGTTTAGAACCGAACAATATCTCCCCTATGTAACGCAATGGGATTATTGCGCTACTATGTTCGCAGAGGCAATAAAGGTAAATGCGCCGAAAAGATCGATCGGGAAATATGTATCCCAAAGGGCTAGCTATAGCAGAGTGATTATGCTAAAGTTGGGTCGTATAGCTTTTTTTATAGCCTGGGTTTTTTCATGGCGAATATCGATGCTCAAACTTTTTATTCTTATATTTTCCAAAAACTCCATTCTCTTCTATTTTTGGAGATAGGGACATGATATATGATCTATTTCTGCTACAGGTATGCGAATGATGCATAATAATTATATCACATGAATCGTTTACCTATGACTATTAAATCTCCCTATAAAAAACTGATCTCCCATCCCCGATTTCGTGGATGAATACACTTCGGATTCTTTCAAAGTATTGCTTGTGGAGTATGCGTTTATGCCTGATTAATCCACCCGTTGTTGATTGGAAAAACGAACGAAACGATTGGTAATTTATAGTATTTATTCTGGAATTTGTATCTTTCGTGAAAATTGTGTTGAGTATTTATTGTTCATCAAATTTTCTTTTTATGATTGAAGAATATGAACTCCCGACCTATGTATGATCGTCATGAATGAAATTATGATTATATTGCTCCGGGACGTTTACCGATATCGGTGATCGAAGATTCGAGAATTAAAACAATTCAAAGTTTAACTTGTCTGTCCAAAGGAACTATGGACGAACATTCTGACCGATTAAAGAATTTCTACCAATTCTTCAGATTCAGTTTGGATTCGATCAGAGAGGACTGATGGGTCGAGACCATACCTTTTTTCCGGATGGATAATAAATTAGGATCAGGATATTTATAATTTAATTAAGAATGTCACATGTATTATTGATCAGAGTCTATTATCAACCAACGGAATTATAGACCAGTTCATGTAATTCCCAGATCCATTGAAATACAAATATTTCAATCCGATTAGGTATGTGGATAAGGTCACTTTTTTTTAGTGAATGCGATCATGAGTCAGAATATTGGAAATTCTCGCGCACATAATGAATCCACCTGGATATCTTTTTCGTCTAATAAGTATGATGAGAAGTATAATTCTATTCCTGATCTTATAATAGAAGATCATTAGATAATGGAAAATAACAAACTAAATATAACTTTTGTATCTGAGAAGATAAAGGTATAAGGGGTTGATCTATTATGCTCGAGCATACACTTATTCGAGTTCGAGGTGCTTTCGTCATTATCTATTGGTATTACGAGTCGAAACATGGTTAGAGCACTTATGTGTCGCCAATACTGCATACGGTCGATTCAAATTCAGTAGCATATTCGGATTATCTTAAAATATAGCCAGGGGCATCTTATCGATCTTTGTTATAGCTATTGTAGACGCTGAAACAGCTATTTTATCAGCTACTGACATCGTATCATATAATCAATTCGTATCGATCAATTTCATTTGTCGAAATGGTGATGAAGTATCGTATATCGGTATATCTCAGAAGATATATATATTCTATATGACCAGAATCTATCAAAATAGATATAGTATTACGGTCGATCAAAAACCATATAAAAATCATTAGGAAAATTACCTGTCATGATTGGACCATATTCGAGGTGATCTGGGGGGATCGAAATGATCCAAAAAATACAGATCGGTTCCAAATATAATGGAGATTACAATTATTGATTCGTTTTATATTCATAATATCCCGTTATTAGCCATCTTTATTGGGCATATATTAGAAGATTTGGCTATATATGATCTTATCAAATTAAAACTTTTTACTAACTAATGGAGATCCAATGGCACATTCGGTCAAAATTTATGATACATGTATTGGTTGTACCCAATGCGTACGAGCTTGTCCCACAGATGTATTGGAAATGATACCTTGGGAAGGATGTAAAGCTAAGCAAATTGCTTCTGCTCCAAGAACAGAAGACTGCGCAGGTTGTAAACGGTGTGAATCCGCTTGTCCAACAGATTTCTTGAGTGTACGTGTTTATTTATGGCATGAGACAACGCGCAGTATGGGTCTAGCTTACTGATCAATATGCACAATAAAAAAGGTTAAATCCATTTCATATTTATATTTTTTTATCCACTGATAAAACCCATACTTGATCCAAGATCTCAAGTATGGGTTTTATCAGTGGAGATGCAAAGTATCTTCTATAATGAGCGAATTACCTTGGCTCGCTCAACTATAATTGTTGGTTCGCCTATATCTAGGGTTCCTTAGTCCCATTATTTCCCACCCATAGAAGGAGGGAATGATCTGATTCGATGGTATACTCTAGGTATTTGTTTACTCTAACTCCTTTTCATTATATATACATTCCGTCCATTACCATTTCCAATTTGATAAATTATTGATCCAATTGAAAGAATAAAGAGTATAACTGGACAGATCTTATTGATTTTTATTGGAGATTGGGAATTGACGGATTTTCCATCGGACCTATTTGACAGGATTTGTTACCACTTTGGCCATTTCAGTTGCTTGGCCAATTACTCAAAATCCTCGATTGTTGCATTTACTGATGTTAGCAATATACAGTAGCCAATTAGGATCATTTGCTCCTCGGTATATTATACCTTTATTTCCTTTGCGGGAACTGGAATAAATTTTAGTTCACCCACTTCTATCCGTACGGAGGGAGGGGGGGGGAAAGACGTTTCTATTTGGCCACAATACACTGCGAGTAATTCTATCCTTCCGCTAATTGGAGCTTTAAGTATAGGTCTCTAGAGATCTGATAGACCAACATTAGGTTCAGGAATATTGGATAAGAAATAGTATTCTATTTAGGGTTCTTCATCGCTTATACAATGAAATCGCCAATTTTTTCACATACCCGGTTACCCTACATGGGTAAGCGCATTATTATAGTACATGTATGCTTCAGTAGCCGGAGTTCCATTGAAAAAAGGGAATGGGTTAATTAAAACATGGAATTGCTACCTCATACTCATTTTATATTTCTTTTCGCTGTGGTTGGTAATGATAGGAGTGGTTCAAATCGTCTATGCAGCTCCAACTTCTCTGGTCAACAGAATTGGAAAAGGAGGATAGTCTTCACTATCCCATATGGTTTTGTAATTATCGGTTCCACGGCAGATATAGGTCTCAATGGATCCATTTTAAAATGATCTTTCATGAATCAATTGATGCGACATTTTTCTTCTTAGCGGGAACAAGTGACGATAGGATACGTACTCTTCTTCTTGATGAAAGAAATGGTAGGTCTATACTAACTATGTCCAGTAGTTTTTAAACGGCTTCTCTTGCATTGCCGGAAATCAGTGGTGTGGTTTTGTGGCAGAATCTATGAGATTCTCTTCCCGATAAAAAAAAAAAATGACTGAATATTCTTCGACCTTTCAAATTGAATCATTGTTATTGCAATAGTGGCAATTGGAACAATATGAACTCCCATCCACTTGTTGTCTATGTTACATTGAATATTCTATATAAGTTGAAAATGTGACGAACTTTCATTTAACAGATTCTGGACCAAGAGATATTTTCATCCTGATATGTCTCTTTCTACTCATAATAGGTAGGTATTGGTGCTTATCCTGCCTGATCCAGTTCTCTCTCTATTCAATTTTTTTCTCTTTTGAAATTTGAATGGAATGGAGCAAATGAAGGATTCGTCTTTCTTTTATTTGAATCTAATATAGTTCAAGTTATTTCAAGTAGTGATTCCATCATTCTATAATCACTACTTGAAATAACTTGTACCAGTTATTGATGTCACTTATCAATCACATAAAAGAACTGGATCGAATCTATCCTTCCTTTTCCTTCCAGGAATTCGGTCCATTTATGATTCCAACCATCCATAGCTGTGTAACCCTATTCCTAATAGATTGACCCCCAAATAACGGATCCAAACTATAAAAAATCCTAAAGAAGCCACAATTGCCGGTTCCTCACCCTGCCAACCCTTATTCATTCTAGTATGCAGATAGATTGCGAATATGGTCCAAGTAATTAATGCCCAAGTCTCTTTTGGATCCCAGCTCCAATAAGATCCCCATGCTTCATTGGCCCATATTGCTCCAGAAAGAGTACCTATGGTTGAAAGAGAAAAACCGAGACCAATCGCACGATAACTCCAATGATCTAATTGTTTAATCAATTGACATTTACGATAATTCGTTGTTGAAAAATCAACAGTGTATTGCAAATAACTTTTTTGCTTTTCATGTGAATAAAAATTTTCATTGGGAAGAATGGATCGGGAAAATAAATTGTCCATCGCACCAAAAACAACCTGTCTATTTACTCCGGACATAATCACTAGAAGAGCTATGGATGCTAGGGATCCACATAAAAGGGTTGCATAGCTGAACAATATCATACTTACATGCATCATTGACCAATGAGATTGTAGCGCGGGTACTAACATTCCGGATCGTTGCATTTCCTCCGGAAGACCTAAAGTAGCAAAACCATGAGTTAACATAGCACTTGGCGCGGTGATTGCACCTAACCACCGATCATCTCGACTCCGTACTTCTAGAAGTATATGGAACACGGATGAACTCCAGGAAAGGAACATGAATGATTCATACAAATTACTCAACGGTAAATGTCCTGAATAAAGCCAACGATTAATTAATAATCCCGTTGTACAAAGAAAAGTAACTATCATGCCCTTTCCTCCCGAACTACTTAGTCCTTCAATTCGATAAACTAAGGTTCCCCAATAAATGAGAGTGACAACCAAAATGAGAGAAAAAGAGATGTGAGCCAATATATGTTCTAAAGTTATGAATATCATAATAAACTCATTTATTCGTTTTATTCCCGAATGAGATCTATGATGGAAAGATAGGATTGATCCATCACAATGAAAATAGATTGAACATATATTGTTACATAGGAAGAAGTGATTGATGAGATCTTCCTGCTGGAAAAATACCGCCACTCGGATTTGAACCGAGATGCTCTCGCACTGCTTCCTAAGAGCAGCGTGTCTACCAATTTCACCATGGCGGCTTCGTAGGGACCATACTAGCTTATTTACACCAGATCGTCAATGTTATGGAACGTGTCTAGCAGAGGGAGTGATCTGTGAATATAATATAAGTCCAAATAAGATCTAAGTTCGGGCATTAACATTTGAATCAATTTTATGTTGGTTGATAGTTATAACGGAACATGGCGCAGCTTGGTAGCGCGCCATCTTGGGGTGATGGAGGTCGTGGGTTCAGATCCCGCTGTTCCGAAAGAGAATGGTAAATAGTCACATGCGTTATCGTACAAAGAATATATGTAAATTTTCGCTTATTTCGCTTACGATGGGAAGAATCGGAACAGCTAGATTCCAAACAATAAAAGGTTATACCATCACTTTCTAATTTTTTTTGATTGGATGGTTTGATTATATACATATCTAGAACGAAACTATGTTTCTGATCCATGATCTCCATATGATTATTATCATGTTAGACTTTCCAATTTTAGGGGAGACATCCAAATTTATTTATAGCTCCCAATAATATTACATACAGGCTAATATTACCATATATAAGCTGTTAATGAATGAATTGATCCTATTTTGAGCTACTAAGATGTAGAAGAGGGTTTCATCAATAGGATCAAATTGCACTAGATTAGTCAGCTCTTTTTATGTATCTCTGTCACAATGGTTTGGGCATTACGCATTATAAATGGTAGAGATACGAAGAAAGATGATTACTTTTAGTTCTCCTAAAGGATTGAGCACTTCTTTCTATCCAACCATAAAGGAGGGAAAAAATGGGACCCAATAGGGGGATGAATCATTGGGAGGAGCAGAAACAGAAGAAGAATGAATCAATATATCTGAAACTATAGTAATTATTCGCCATAAAGCAATAACGCGCATCTATTACGAAATGCACGAGCAATTCCATAATGAAATAATATCATCCCCATGCGTGATTCCATAGGTTCTGTGCCTTTATTTATAAATAATAAATAAATCCTAGTTTTGGATCGGAATGGATGGATTGGGATGTTGATAAGATTATGCTACATTTCCGGTAGCATAATGGTAATGCTGAAGTTCATTCGGGATCCTTAAAAAAAAGGATTAACTCTAATCCCTTTCTAGTGGGAAGGCAGAATGGATAGAAGAATGGTTTATAAATTCCCCATTTATCCAGATTGGCTGAAGGAAAGTACTGTAGTAGAACTAATTAATGACCGTGTCCTTTTCGTACGACCACCCTTGGAGTGAATAAAATGATTTTGCATCACTGTTCTCCAGGGTCCTGGAGGGTGGTGTCGTATATTCGCTCGTGTTGTGCTACGGGTCATCCAAATCAATTGCTGTCAATTTTGATTCGGATGATCCAGAGGAATCATCATTGACTATGCAATAAAAACTTTTCGAATTACCGGTGGAGATAGATTTAGCTAAAGAAAAAGCTTTTATTGCGGCCCGATATGCTTTTCCCTTCCGAACATTTTTACGAATTTTTTTTTTTGATCTAGAAGTACGCTTTTTTGGAACTGCCATAAGGAACAATGGGGTTAATTCATATATTGTGATGTGAAAGACATCTTATGTATTTAATTTATTCATTTCTCTCGTAGATAGATAACTCTGCATATTCTTTATCTAAATATGCTGCAAATTGAATCAATCCATTCTCTCGACAAAAACGTTAAAATAATAATGGAATCTACCAATTTAAATTGAAAGGTCAATTTTCATGATATATTTTCATATATTTTATATGATATATTCATATAACGATCAATCTTCAAATTGATATCTTTCTCATCATTTTCCGAATGAGTTTCGCTCGGTCCTTGATTCTTCGAGATCATCTCATCCTTCTTGTTCGTGTTCTTGCCATATCCTGAATTGAAACTAAT
>Ga0153935_1000124_pt1 | contig 16256 bp, 16 predicted proteins | sample TSNJ019MetaG_FD_104677 | JGI IMG/M metagenome (GOLD analysis project Ga0153935, IMG submission 104677) | Attine ant fungus gardens microbial communities from New Jersey, USA - TSNJ019 MetaG | ecosystem: Host-associated > Fungi > Mycelium > Unclassified | place: USA: New Jersey, Wharton State... | reverse complement strand
TTGTTATTGATGGATAACACCCCTTCTCATTGTGCTAGTCCAAATTCCACTAGATCAAAATTTGCTAAGCAAGTGATGGCTGTTGGAAGGGACTGGCGCACTCACACGGTCTCGGAAGGAAGAATGGTGATTTAAACTTAGTACTGAGACGCGTCAGCATATAAACCGGTTGTTTAACTCTGGACAGCGGTGAACTCTGTTGCTAGATAAATATACTGGGCCACTATCAGTAGTCCTCGTCGTATTCATTATTCTACTAGAATGCACATTTACCAGCTGACCCTCACCGCAGCCACTTCTATTTATGAGATTGATCATCAAGACATCATTTGAAATCCAATGCTCCCCCAAATATTGGTACTGTCTTGAGCTCAAAGTAGGGATTTATTATCTCGGGATGTCATTCGGTTCTTTTACTTGGGCAGAAATTCAATATAGAATCCTGGTTAACGCTCAATTGTTACGTGTCTCAGGTGTGGAGCACTAGATAACGTAATTTATCTGTACCCGCATCCGATGCTTTGAGTCATTACCTGTTATCTTACATTAATTCCACACCTGGAACGACTGCTCAGTGTTGCACATTCCAATGTATATCTTTTGGTGGTGCCCGTGATGGAAATACGTGGTCACAGGTATATTTACATTGCATCTGGTAAGCGTTCCGTATATTGATTCTGTCATTCTTCTCGACGAAGTTGATGAAACTGGACAAATACATAGATACCCTTGTGCTGCACTTGTACAAGTTTGGATCCCGAACACAACGTTCCAAAGGAAATCAAAAGTGAAATCAAGTTTGCATTTGTTAGGAATGTAGGAGAAGCGATAGAAGAAGCGTATGGGAAGGATGTAGTTGAAGGATAAAAAAAGACACGCGGAAGAATGCAAATGAAAACACTCACATTTCGAGTTAACGTTGCGTCTGAATGCACTCTCTCCGCTTTGCAGGAGGTGGCTGATGCGCCCCACCCTTTTCCTGCGATCCTGAACATGGTGGAAACGAGACACTGAGATCACTCTCAGGTTGTTAAGCAGGGGTAGATAGCCGGGCATCACCATCATCCGTATGAATGTCATGGCAGACTCCGTTCATCCATCTTCACGTTGTCGACGTCACCAGGAATGCCATTAAGAGAATCAATAAGGCTTTCAAGATAAGCAGTGATGAGATTGAGCAGCGATAGAAGACACCAATATGGAACTAACCACAAGATTGACGCATCGTCTTCAGCAAATTTATCGGCTGCTGAGCGAGTATGCCAATGTATTTGGAATAAACTTTGCAGCGTCACTGGCAGGGTTATATGCAGTTGAATCACTAACACCCCTTTGAAGAATGGACAGTCCAGATTGAATGGCTGCGAGTTGTTCACACAAGAAGAATTATTTGTATTTCTTGAAGAGTGACTCGGCTATAGCAAAGGCCACTTTCTTTGAGGCCTCAGATATGGAGACCTCGTTAGGAAAATGTCAGGGGCAATGAACAAATGAGGATTGACATCTGGAGTGTTGAGTATGACTGAACGGATGGTGAAAATGGAATGAGAAGGGCCAAGAATTGGGACTAACCAAATTTGCAGCTGTAGTCAGTATTGCTGCTTCCAACGAGAACGTCGGCTATGCAGGGGTTGCAAACACTGGTTGTCTTCAACCATCGTGACAATCTTGATGTAGTCCTCTGTAAGGCAACACGAGAAATTTTATTAAGCAGTTGAAGAGTGGCCCGTTTGAACTGTGCAGTCATTTTCCTGTCTGTGGGGAGATAATGGGCTTGGAAAGAGGGTAAAAGATGAGAGAGAGGAGGGTCGTGGAGGGGAGGGCAGAGGAATTTTATATGGGCAAGGAGAAAGACGAGAGAGGCCTTGTTCGAGCTGTGTGTTGGAGGCTTTGGGATGTCCAGGACTCATGCAGCCGTATCCCAGTCTGCGAGGTCTGGGGCGGCATTTTCAAGTAGCAAGGAGAGGGAGAAAACGATGGGAAAGACATTGAAGTTGTTGACGAGGTCGATGAGAGCATATCCGACGTCTGGAGCAAGATAGCTGATGGTTGCACACTACCCAGGACGAGGTCTGATGGATAATCACATTCTTGTCCACACCTAACCTACCGCACACTATGTCAAATCAAAATCCCACGACCACCGAGAAGAGAGCTTACCTTGAGTTCAAGAAAGTCCACAAAAACGTACAGACAGTTCGTGATAGTCATGTCCTTTAACGTCAAAAACGTGTCTTGTCACAATAGTTGTAAATAAGCAACAAACAATGACCATCACATTTGATGGCCGGAAAATCATCAAAATACAATGATCAACAGGTGCCTGATGCAATGATCAAAAATGTCCAAACAAAGTACTCACAATGGTAATCATTAAATTATATTTGTCGTCCTTTGTGCAAACGTTCTTAATGGAGTTCAGCGTATTTCATGATTGGAATCCATGTAGTACAGTGATGATCGCTGCCAGATCAAACAATACAGAATAACACTTTATACTCACGGCTTCACCATCCCTCTGTTATGTCTGGATACTCCCATCACGGACCAGGGAACACAGATGTTCTATACCCTTTGAAGAATGTTGATCACCTCCTAGACAGTTATTTAATACAACATCAATGTTATAATTCCCCCAATGTGGTGACTTAATTTCTGATATACAGTGCAAGCACTCGGTTGAGTAGATACCTTCCTTCCAGTATTTGGACACATAATCGTCTAATTGGCACAACCTTTGAAATCACATACGGAAACCCTCTAACAGTTGAATTAACATCTCACTAGTACTGGTATCAGTTGACGTAGACGATCTTTGTCAATCGATCACGATCTGGACAAATATATATAGACCACTCTCATTGGCTGTCACATACCCCATTACGAATTCAACATTGTATGATTGTCACATCATACACTGTTTCACACTGCAATGATCGATCGACATCGATTAATTTCACATGCTAGCTTGATGTCTGTCCACCCTTCTCCATTTACTCAATGCATATAACATACTGCAAATCATAGACGTAATTCTCCTACGAGTTTCTTATTTCTCTGCCTGTGTTCCCATAGTTACTTAACAGCTTGAGATACAAATTTGAACGAGGTGATTGGAGCCTTATTTAACCAAGGGCCATCAACAACCTTGCAAAAGATGATAACTGTAAGTATATCAGTAGATTCACTATTGTCGCTACTTTGTGTAGCTTGATCAATCTTTGTTTGCCGATGCTTATCTTATGAATATCGACACTTTGTTCCCGGTCATCAGTGGCAGCATAATGGTTTGTCGCTTATTTATAGCTGTTGTGATATTTCTTTGACTTTCATCTGATGTTACTATTTGTTAAAGGACATCACTCTATCCTCACGGTAAGGGCCCTCTCTTCTCTGTGGTCGCTTATTGCACATCTGTCATGTGGGTCAATCTATGGACGACTTATATTTCATTGGGCGCGGGATCTCGAACGGCACGCGCAATTGGATCTGATGCAGTGTGTAGCGTGTTTTGTGATGGGTGCAATACTCTGATTATTGTGGATAGGAATGTGATCTGAGTGGTCTTACCGTTTGTAGATCAGACCTCGTCTTGGGTTGTGGCTCCATCTGTGCTGCACTCGCTACCAGCCATCTTTCCTGTCATTAACGATGTTGGCGATGCCGTCACCAACCACTCCAGCGCTTTTTCTGTCGTTGCCGTCGTCCCTCTCTCCCCGCCATTCAACGATGCCCCATCCCTCACAGAGTGGGGCACAGCTGTACGAGAAGCTGTCAACGCGCAGCTAGAATCAGGCCTGTCTCATCTCTCTCCTCGCCCATATGAAACCCCTCCACGGTCACCCCTACGATCCTCCTCTCTCCGATTCTCCACCTTCTTTCCAAGTAGACTATCTCCCCGCAGATAAGGTCTGAAATAAGGAAACAACTGCAAGGTTCAAACAGGTCACTCTTTGACTTCTCGATAGACTTGCTCGCGCTATCTTATGTCTAGCTAGGCAAGAGGACTACATCATGATCGTCACCATGCTCGAAGACATACCCGATGATCGCACTCCCTGGATGGTCGACGTTCTCAATGGAACAGCGATACTGACTACAACGACAAATTGCTACAATTATGAAACAAATGCCTCCTCTGCCAGAAGTAGGTGGTCACCTCGATAATCGTTGATTCAGCTGTGTATCGTGTCTAGTCCATGCGGGTTGTCTCGCTCCTTCCAGACTCATTCGCATATCGGCCTTTAGTTCCCCATGGTTTACCAGCCGTGCTGTATTCTTTCTGAATGTATGTTGGGTGCTCGATGCTTCTGTATCCATGCATCGCAGTGGATTGATGATTGGATATCAAAATTTAGTTACAAAACTATTGCCTATGAATCTACTATGCAAACTGTGGTTTTGTAACCGTGTTTAAGATGCCTACACTTTTTATTCGAAGGCTGGGATGTACACATTCGTCTTAACTCCTGGCATTTGAGATAAGTAGCTCTCCCCTCGTTTATAAATTGTGCTTGTAATGTTCTTCCAATCTATCTCTTGGACGCCAGAGCTCGTGATCCCCACGCGCAAGTCCATGGCCTGTCTATCTCTGCTTCAAAACTATACTCCCTGTGATTCAACTATTGTAGTGGGTGCCTTTAGACTCGCGGAAGTGAAGCATGTCTTGAGAGACTGCGAGAGCAGAAGCTTGAGTAGAACAACGAGCTCGTCCGACTCTCCTGTTTACGTATTTGAACACCTTCAAGCACTTCTGTTGAGGACAAGACACACCTTGTTTTCTTACTCTAGCAGGTTTCCTACCTCCTCCTGTTTCTCGAGCTCTCTTAACCACCCTTTGTCGATGCATTCTGCAGAGCCTTGATTATTGACATTTGGGACCCCTCAATCATCACTCTGGACGGTGGCACGTACAGATCTTTCCTGTCCTCGACTGGGACCTAGAACAGCGGCTCATAGCCCCCACCACCTATCCCTCATGCGCCGCAGTATAAGCTTACGAGTCGAGTGCCGGTGGTCAATTGCAAGATCCGCTATGTCCCATATTTTCAAACCAAAGTCGTCGGAATAGTATGCCAACGCTGTTCCATCTCGTATAAACGCCATGTATGCGTATGCTTGACCCAAAATCTGAGCGTGCAGATGGCTGATATGGGCATCAGAGAGACGTATTGCGTTTTCACGTTCGAACTCAAGAGCAACAAGTCTCTCGCCAAGCGAATGGTCAACCACAGAGTAAGTGAGAGGCAATTGCATCCACCTCGGACGTTGGAAACTTGGAAACGAGTTGGCTAATTCGTGTCCTAGACTCGGACGTGGGAGTCTTCGTAAGACCGACATGAGAGGAGTTTCTGCCGGGTAAGTTATTAGATGAGGTCCCCTAGAGAAGAAGTCTATTAGGGACACAGCTATTCTTCCTGTTATTTTATGGTCATGTCGATCTCGTACCACCATCACCGGCGCTAATTGTGTCCGGGTGTTCAGTATCCTACCGAACACCTCTCATTAATCCCCTACTCCAACGTCTCTTATCGTTGTTCGCTTCCAAATCACCCTTCCAACGTCAAGGCCCCGTGAATATACCCGAGCTGGCGCTGTACCCAACGGCCTGCCAGCTCACTACTACTTCCATGGCCCAATGGCCCCCCTGTCAACCTCAACCATCCTCTGAGCTTTCTACAGCTCCCGGCTAGGGACATCCGAGTCCAAAGACTCGCTAGGCCCGAGACCGAGCTCCAGGGAGACCTTTTTAGGTCCCGGCGATGCAGAGAGGGTTCGGTTCCCTACTCAAAGGTACGTGCGACTGGGCCGGTGCTTCAGGAAGGCCTTCGGGCCGAAAATACCATACCCACCCGTTGTGCCCACTGTTGCAGACCGCAGTGAGAGCCCTTTGGGGTGCTTACCAATGTTATAACACCGTCTGGGGCTGAGACCTCAGTACTGGTGGCCTGGGCTAGGAGTTGTGGGAGGATTTGTCATTGGCATTGGGATGGCAGGACTCCGGCTTCGGGGTACTGGCCAGGAAAGCTTTCGTTACTTCTGGGTAAAAGGTTACAACTGCCTGTTTTATTTCTACTACCGCCGCCATACTGCTCCTTCAAACACACTGCTACCCTACCTCTCTACTATTAAACTTCGCCCATACCTTACACCTTTGGCCATATGCCTCCTGTAGACACACCTCTGACATTGGGCCCCTTTGGGGCTCTCCGCGTCTTAACACTAGTTTGCTTGTTGCGGAATATAAATGCTGATTACAAAAAAAAAAAAGGTCATGTGATCCCTTTCACAAAGGGCTAGATGTGTCAAATAAATGTTCAGTCTATCCTTCTTTACTATACTAATATACTGATGCCAATTTAGCAATTCAAGATATCAATCGTGGTCGATACGATGAGATGGCTCTCCCTTTGCGAGACTAGCAGTAACGTTTGCATTTTCTTTCCTTTCATAGTATTCAAAGTCGACTTGGATTGAGTAAAACAGGACATCAGGACAGTGGTGAGAAAACAAAAGGCAACACTCACCCAAAGACATGAGGTCTCCTGTGCTTTTCATACCGGATGCAGTAAGTTCACCTGGAGACCAGGTCAGCCGAAACAAAACGGCTGATGCAAGCTGGGCCACTTGTGACTTGGCTGTGCTTCTGATATGTCTGGACAATGATAACCAAATTTCCACCCGTTGTATTCGGTGAGGCAGTATCAGCTTATTTGGATGGTTCTACAGCTTTGTCCACCATCATATCCACGTTCGCAACGTTGTTTCCTGCTCCCTCCACCCAAAGTTGAATCAATGGCAAACTCAGGTGAAACTACTACTATGGTACCAACTATCCGAATTGTCGGCGAGTTCTGTCTCATCGGCTCAATCTATCAGTAGGCTTAACTGCATCTAGAATTCATTGGGTAGCTTGATCATCCATTGTCACAATCACTCATTGTCAGACACTCTGACAAGTCGGATGGCTCTACCCATCTTCGAGATACCAAAGGGAAACTCAAGAAAAACATTGAGGAAGAGCAGCATCTGAAGTTGACAAGCAAATGGTGAGTTGGATTCCCCATACACAGGTAGTGCTAAACATTCGTACAATGTAGTATTCTCAAGAAAGGAATTGACCTAGATATCGAGATACACAGGAAGCATCCTCTGCGACGGAAGATCAGTCTTGCACATTATTCAAAGGACGACCCTCTGTGTAAAGTCACCGTCAAGTTCGACGATCTTTGGGATCACCTGGTATCGCAAACACAGCAAGGAACCAAATGTAGGTTGATCTTTTCCTCGATCGTTCCAAGTGTGCTCAGGATACTTCAGCCAATTTCAAGGTGGAACTCCCCGATGGAATTCCAGGATTACACTTCTGGATCGTCGCCGAGGTAGGCTATCATGGTTGTTGTCAACATGTAGATTGCCTACTCAAGTCCAAATGTAGGACCTGAGCGCCCTGGACGGGCAAATCAAGAGGACGATGGAGGGCCTGAACAATTTCCGGCCTATTTTGTATCGCCTCGGTTCTGCAAATGATGTGGCTGGGATGTTCATTGAGCTCGGAACGGCTATCAGTGGGGTAAATCATCATTGACTGGCACGCATCTGCGTTATCTAACTCAAAGCAGCTGAATTCTATAGCGAAATCGGTGTTTTCGAGTATCGATGTGATATACAAAGTTGGCTCCCTTTTCTATCTCCAATGTGAATGATACTGATAAATTTTGCAGCATTTCAAGGCTCAAGATGAGTCTTACAGAGAAATGAAAAGAATGGCAGAAAGCATTGGAATCCTAGCTTCCCAGATGGGCCGGCTCAAGGAAGTTCCAAAATAAGACGAACTGAGTTTAACTATCTGTGGATTTCCTAGAATGGCGGAAGAAGTAGTGGACTTTATTGATCAGTGGCTCGAAAGCTGGTCAGGTGCGTATCCAGTTTGATAAGATGAATTGACGACTGAGTCATTGGTCGCAGCCAAACACCTCCTTGCTGCCCCTCATAAGGATAAAGCTATTGAGCTACGGAAGAAACTGGATGCTTTTGCGGTAAATTCGAGCGTGATCTTCTTCTAGAGATCCGAGTAGAGCAAGGTATGATTTTGTGCCTAATATTCATTATTCAATATGACTGATTTATGGTTGTTATCAGCCACCATAGCAAAGGATGCAAAGACAGCTGCCGACAAGAGGGAGCTGGATGATCTGGTGCGAGCCATAGGGGGGAATAGGCTTCCCCTGCGCGAATCATGTATGAAAGGCACCCGGACTGTCATCTTACAAGAAATTGAAAACGAAATCAAGAACGTCAATGGCCCCAATGTGATCTGGATAAGGGGATCCCCTGGTGTTAGGAAATCCGCCTTGGCAGCTAGCATTGCCAATCGGCTAGTGGACCAGAAACGACATGTAATCACATTCCGGTTCGATCGCTCGGAGTCTACCATCACCACAAGTGCCCTATGGCGCACTGTCGCCTGCGGTCTTGCCCGCTTGTTCCCTTCTCTTCGACAACACTTGGCTCAAGGCGATCTAGGGCAGAGCTCATCCGACATTGACCGGCTTTTTAAATCACTCATTGAGGAACCATTATCTGCACTGGTTGATATCATTCCACGTGAGGAGCTTCCAGTGATTGTGATAGACGCATTGGATGAATGTGGTGGCTCCATTTCAATATGTGTGGCTTGGACTCTTCGATCATAAACAATGTTGATGTTCCGCCTAATGTCAAATCCACAATCCCTCCATTCATTTTATATTCATCTCAATTTTGGGCAGACCATCTTGTTCTGTCTGACGAGCTGTCTGACCAGAAGCTGAAGGAGGGAGTCAAGTTCGTGATGCACGAAAAACTACTGTTCTGGATAGAGACAATGAGCTTATTTGGAAAAGCGTATGAAGTGTCTTCGATCCTGAAAAGGGCTTTATCATGGAAGGTGTGTTTCCAGCTCATTTCTCCGCAACACGTCTGATGATGGCTGGCCAGTCCCTCAATCCTGATGATAGCCTGACATTATTTATCCATGATGCCCTTCTCTTCATTTCTGCATTCATTGTTCCAATTTCACAGTCCGCTCCTCATGTATACCTCTCTGCACTCCCCTTCGCACCTGAGGAATCTCATGTTGCTAGAAAATTCCGCTCGAGGTTTCCCAATACATCTGTGGTCACTGAAGGGAAATCTAGTAAATGGCCAATGGCGGTCTTCACTGCAGAGCACCAAAAAGATCGTGTGCAGGATATGGCTTTCTCACCAGATGAAGAGAGATTTTTATACAGATCAGCGGGGTCATTATCATCCAGATCAGAAGGCACTACTTTGTATATCTGCGACTCTGAAACAGGTCGTTGCATTTTAGACCCATTTCGCCATACGCATAATGCCTGCTTTAGTCCTGCTGGGAAGCATATTCTACTCCAATACAGCTCTTATGCAGCAATTTGAGACATTGAGATGGGTGAGGAGCAGTTCCGAATTGAGGGCTCTGATTTTGCCTTTGTTCGTCATGATGGAAGAATTGCCTCGATGAAAAAAGATGGAAATTCGGACGACTTTGGAAATAAAGATGCAAGTTGGATTTGGGCCCAGTCCTGGGCCACTGGTGCAACTCGGATTCTGGTCGAGTTCTGGGACGCCAGCAATGGCAAATCAATATCCAGCAGGCTGTTGGAGGTGAATGATGTTCTTGATGCCCAATTTTCTCCTGATGGGTGTTTTCTGGTCTTACTAAAGAGGTCTGAGAACGTCATTGAATTATGGAACTTGGAAGATAGCAAGATTTTCCAACAATTCAAATATCCTCGTGGAGATTTACCATTTCTCTACTGTTCTCCAACCAGCGACACTTTGATGGTCATATCTGGTGGTGGGCACACTTACCAAATTTGCCTTTCGAGATTGGATACACAAGAGATGGCACCCTTCAGCTTTGATTACGATCATTTCTGTAGTAAACCACACGTTATTCATTCGCCCCCTACCAGTTACCTATTTATCGTACGAGATTACAGAGCGGAAATATGGGATGTCTCTGTGACCGGCTCGAAAACGATCCGGAAGCCTGCATCCCGCTCAAGTGTACAAAGTATCTGTCCATCACGCAATGGTCGCAGAGCTTTAGTTGGATATTGGGATGGGAGTGTGAGGATGTGGGACCTGGACCTGGAGAATTTGGCGATCAATCAGACTGACACTACGGACACTCGAGATGTACAACAAATTATTAGAATTTCACCATCTAAAAAGATGGCAGTCAGAAGTTCACAGCAATCTCACAGCGTCGAACTCCTAGATACAACCACTAGTAAAGTCATAGCGCATACAGATATCGAGTACAAAGACGACATGGAAATTGCATTTTCCCCAGACGAAGAACAGGTAGCGTTTTTGTCCAAGTCTCTCATCACCATATGCGATATAATGCACCCGGAGAAGTGTGTTTCGTTCGACCTCTGGCCGAGAAAGGATGTCCAGATTGAGAAGGTCGCCTTCCAAACATGCAACGACCTTGTTATATGCGCCATCTCACATGGTTACTTATTATTACGAGTTTGGCATCGGGAGGATCCCGGAGGTTTCAAATGCACATATTCTTGCGACATCAAGAGTGGCGGAAGTCCGTACTTGGCACCTGATGGCTTGACCGTCATCGTCATGAATTTATCTTCCTCTACCACATGTTATTCATGGAATCATGAGACTACCCAGTTTGATCCTATCCACTTTGACGATCCTGTCCACTTTGACAATCGAATTTGCGGGCATCCCCCACCTGCGTACTCATCCGACGGGAAACTCCTCACATATTGGTCTTCCAAAGATCCCCACGTCCGAGTCTGGGACACACGAACTCGCCAACTCGTTTCCAAGTTTCCAGTACCCGAAGTACATCAAATTGCCCTCTCACCTGCTCTGATTGACCACTCCCCTTGCAAAAGACTCATTGCTCTTAGGCCCATACGTGAAAACGTAGTACGTCTCTTTGATGCCCATACTGGCCATCTGCACGCTCAGATTTTGGGTCAAGCACCTGCAACTATGGTATTTATACAAAATGGAACAGCGTTGGCAAACTATGACTACGGCTCTGGTATAAGAGTTTGGGGAATAGCAGATCTCACAGCTGAGCACTGGCATTCCACTGATGGATATGAGCTTATGCTGCAAGGCATGAAGGATGGATGGATGGTGGGTCAAGATAATGAGCCACTGTTTTGGGTACCAGTCGAGAACAGGCAAGGTCTGTACGTGCCACCGCCCAGAGAGCTGATTAAGGGGTCCCAAATCACAACAATCCTGGACTACTCTAACTCAAGGTTCGGCAGAAAGTGGACAGAATGCATCGACAAAGGGTGGTTGAGAGAACTCGAGAAAAAGGAAAAGGAGGTAATAAAGCTGCTAGAGTAAGGAAACAAGGTGCGTCCTGTCTTCAACCAGAGTACTTGAAGATGTTCAAATACATGAACAGGAGATTAGGACGAGCTCGCTGCTCTACTCGAGTTTTTGCTCTCTGTGTCTCAATAATGTTTTCATTTCAGCGAGTCTAAGGATACCCACTATTCCCTGTACTTACGACTGCTGCGCCTCTGTCGAAGTAATTATAATGAATGGTCTCAGTGTGCTTTTGTAGAATAAAAAATATGATTTTTTCATTGACATTGATGAAAATTGATACAAACACAAGCTTATATTTCAACTGCATCATTCAACAAGACCTCTATTAGGCTTAACATCATACAAATGCTCGCACTATCACAGGACGATCATATATGTCGGTTGAAGAAGCCTGAGGAGAGTTTTGAGCATGTTCTTGATCGCCTTGACTCGTGGAAAGTGTCCGATACTCAACTCAGATGCGAGAACCCCAGGCTCTTCAACGCTTCTACCAAATCACCTCTGCACACCTCTTAAGGAGTTAGGGAGACCGGGCAAATATGAGGCAGTCAATGAGGCTTTGCGAAGGTGGACGCTGAGTCGAGGATCTGCGATGGCTAAACGGCTCAAGTAACACGCTGTATGAACTCGGAACTTGACATAGCTGGCTGGCAGAGAGGGCTACATCAAAATTGTCACCGTGCTCGAAGACATAGCCAATGTTCGCACCCCCTGGATGGCTGACGTTCTCATTGGGAGCAGCGATACTGACTACAGCGGCAAGTTTGGTTAGTTCCAATTCTTGTTGCCTCTCCCTCCCTTTTCACCATCCGTTTAGCTGTCTTCAACACTCCAGATGTCAATGCTCATTTGTTCATTGCCGCTGACATTTTCCTAAGGAGGCCTCCATATCTGAGGTATCAAAGAAAATGGCTTCCGCCGCAGCCAAGTCAGTGTCCAAGCAATAGAAAAAATTCTTTTTGCGTCAATAACCCACAACCATTCAACCCGGTCCTCCAAAGGGGGGTTAGTGATTCAACTGTATATAGCCCCGCCAGTGACGCTTCCACAAGTGAACTAGACGATGACGACCAGTATGGAGCAAATGAATTGGCTGCTCTGAAGGAGATTGAGGTCATGAAATCTGATACCAAGGAGAGGAAGATGGATATTATGAAATGGAGAAGGCTCAACAGAATCCGTCAAGGGAGCGTGGAAAATAGTGTCATTGGGAGTTATGTATGTCTCATCCTTTTTATTGGCGACTCCACTCATATTCACTATGCAGCTCGAGTGCCTAACCTCAATTCCCTCGCTCAGCTCGTCGTAATCACCATTCTTTACTTCCTCTTCCGTTATTTGCGACAATATCTTCAGCTCAACTTGATGCAGATCACTCTGGTCTAGAAGAATTAAGAAACGGCCGCTTGAACACCTTGCAGTAGTCGGTCTCAAAGAATTTAATACGGATAAGGAAGCTGCACCCGAGGAGCCCGCTCAACAAGCTAAAACTGTTGCTCCTATCGGCACAGATAAACCTGCTTGACAGACTTCATCAACCAAGGACCCAACACTTCTATTTGTTGGGCCACCAGATACAGGCAAAACATTTTTAGGTCAAAATATAGCCCATGTCCTCGATCGTCCATTCCAATGTATATCTTTTGGTGGCGTTCGTGACGAGAATACGTGGTCAGAGATGTATTTACGTTACATCCGGTCCCGGACTTATCGTTCAAGTGCTCTGTAAAGGCTTGTGTGTTGATTCTGTCATTCTTCTTGGACGAATACATAGAGCCCCAATCTATTTTCCCTCAACCTTTCACTACCCATTACATCGTAGGGATCGGATGTACATCCATTCGCACAAATAGACATGGTACTACTCTGTCAAGTTCAACATGTTATTTATTTGAAGTTGAGGAATGCTGTTACGCGCCGACTAAGACTCTCCCGACTCAGCCGCTGTCCTCACACTGTCCCTCATTTACTTCGTCATCCTTGCTCATTGCTACCCTAGCTCCTTGAGAGGTGTACAAAAGCAACCTAGCAGAAGTGTTGAAGATAGTGTAAGCAATTGGATGAATGGTCACGGTCAATTGCAATCTATGGGTTCCAAGAGTGCTCCCCGGCAGTTTCGTGTCAGTTATTTCTTGATTTATGCAATACCAGGTTTTAGAGCCAGAAGATACACAAAAATAATAGCTTCTTCGTGCGAAATCTACTGAGATGCATACCGAATATTCTTTTCTCTTTATTTTCTTCACTGTGAGGGTCAAGACGTTGGTGTGTCCAGTGTCTGGATTTGTCTTGATTCTTTCAAGTCTTTGGAATGAGGCGAAGGGAAGATAGGTTAACTACTGAAAAAGGGGTTGATAACGTTTTGATCACACTTTTCATGTGAGGCTTGGGCTTGGACTGTTGCACTATATGACTAGTTTTATATAAAAACACTTGTCCATATCCACCTTTCTTCCTTCCCAATAGGGACACCTAATATTCATTCTAATTACTTTGATGAATTTGGTACAGAGAATAGTCTGGACAATTAGACTCGCTAAAGCAAAGGCATCTTTTAAGAGGGACAAACAACAACTCGAATAGAGCTGCGAGCTCTGCGGATTCGTCCCGCCAGTTCACCTATTCACATACAAGCACTTTAGCTGAGAACAAGACCCACTTTGATTTCTTACTTCCTACCTCCCTTCGTTCGAGTTCTCTCAACCACTCTTTGTCAATGTGTTCCATCCACCTCCTGCTGAGCCTTGATTTAGAGAGGTCCACTTTCGTCGCCTTCTCTTGAGTTATTACAATTACCACTCTAGGCGATGGTAGCACGCATAGATTGTTCCTCTGCTCGGCTGGGACCCAAAACAGTGACTTATCGTTCCGACCCGTTACCCATCCATCTCGCATGCCTCGCGATATAAGCTCATATCCACAAGTGGAATGCCAGTATTCATCCGTGAGATCTGCTATGTCCCATATTCTCAAGCCAAAGTTAGGGAAATAGTTCGCCAACTTTGTTCCAGCTCGTATAAACGCCATGTTTGCGTTTCTTTGACACAAAACTCTATCGTACGGGTGGCCGGTATAGACATCAAAGAGGCATATTGTCTTGGTGTATCTATGCCAAACAGCGATGAGTCTGTGAGTAGGTGAAAGAGCAATTGCATCCACGCTTGGAAATTTGCCAACGACTTAACCAGTTCGCGTGTCCCAGACTCGGGCGTGAGAGTCTTGGTAAGACCTATATGCGAAGAGTCTCCCGTCGGGTGAGTACTTTGGCCAAATAATATACGCTTGATCGTCAAAGTGGACAGGATCAAACTAAACAGTGTCGTGATTCCATGAACAACATGTGGCGGAGAAGGATCTGATGACAACGGTCAAACCATCGGATGCTAGGAGTGGGTACAAGTATTCTTCCACCTTGATCTCTAAAGAATACGTGCGCTCAAAACTTGCAGAGTCATCACATAAGGCGCATGTAACCAGGTCGTTAAATGCCTGGGAGGCAGCCTTTTTGCTATTCTCAATAACCAGACAGAAATCGGGGATGAATTCGCCAGCATTATGGTGCGAAGAATTTCTGGTGTTGGAATTTTGAGGATAGGTGCGAGCTGGTGGAAAAACTCATTGGAGTAGAGATGATAAGTGTGACAGGGTCAAGGAATGGTGGCGCTGAGGAGAAGCACAGGACTCGGGGCAACAGAGACTGGAGGTGGTGTTGTGGACTTACGGCGAGTGGCAAAACATTAGCGCGCCTACAACGGCGCATGACAGGAAAACATTCACATTTTCAGATTCCTTGACTGCGTCTGAGTGTACTCTCTGCAGCTTTGTAGGAGGTGCTCCTCATCCTTTTCCTGCGATCCTGAACATGACACTGAGATTACTCTCAGGTTGTTGATAGCCGGGCATCACCATCTTCCATATGAATGTCATGAAAGACGCCGTTCATCCATCTTCACGTCGTTGATGTTTCCAGGGATGCCATTGGGAGAGTCAATAGGATAAGAATTGAGCAGCGATAGAAGGCGCGAATATGGAAGAAACTAACTACAACGAGGTTGACGGGTTGTCCTTAGCAAATTTATTGGCTACTGAGTGTGTATGCCAGCGTCTTCGGAATTGACTTTACCATCATGGTCGATAGGCTTTGCGGAACAGTCTGCAGCGGGCAACTGGCCGCATAAATGTGACTGTCACACTGTGACAGAACTTTTGTGAAAAGTATGATCACATCATAATAATAAGCTAGAGATTTTCGCCTCCGCTTGGTCTGAGAACGTGTCGACAAATGATTCATTCAATTTTGCGCAGCATCTACGCAGGACGCAGACAACAACAGAGCCCTGGACAACTCGAAAAACGCTGTCTGCTCGACAATGGCTAACACGATTGCATGTCAATCTCCACCTGTTTTTCCACCAGTCAGCTCAATAGGCTCTCCATAGAAGTTATTATCGAGATCCTGTTGCAGCTAGACAATCCTTCCCTCACTCGCTTCCGCAGTCTCAGCTGCCGCGCAATGCAGTTTGTCGACTCAGTCCGCCAGTACACTGCAATCATCGAGCATTGCCCTGACATTATCCGCACTATTATTAGTATCCAGGCGGACGCGTTTGACTGTGCTACACTGTACAGAACACTTCGTACGACCCAATGTTCCACTTGCAATCGCTTTGGTAACTCTCTCTATCTGATAGACTGTCGCCGTGTCTGTTGCTTCTGTTTAACCGAGAGGTCAGAGTTCTTCCACATCACAAGTCACGAGGCATGCAGGTTCTTCACCTCCAACGCAGATCAGCAGAAGAATCCTAGGAGTTCTTCAAGTTGGCGAAACACCAAGCATCCTGAGCCTGCCTAGGCAATACTATAGTGAG
>Ga0153935_1000112_pt1 | contig 16767 bp, 33 predicted proteins | sample TSNJ019MetaG_FD_104677 | JGI IMG/M metagenome (GOLD analysis project Ga0153935, IMG submission 104677) | Attine ant fungus gardens microbial communities from New Jersey, USA - TSNJ019 MetaG | ecosystem: Host-associated > Fungi > Mycelium > Unclassified | place: USA: New Jersey, Wharton State... | reverse complement strand
TATGTAGAACAATAGGTAGTGATCATGTAGTAGGCTGTCCTTGTGCACAGACCACCACAATCATGTATTTAAGGACTGTATGTCTGAGGATAAACCTCAGACTTAACAACATCTTTTGCTACTGTCTAAATTTCGCTTTTTTGAGCCTTTTGATTATTAAATCATTAACTCACAAATCAGTAAATGGCCATTTGTGATACATACACTTTTCCCTCTTTATACATTATGCCATCTACTTTCCCTTACTCTTTATTTCTTAGCATCTTTATCCCTGCTCATTTCATTTCTTCTATTACTTTGACTACCTTGTCATCTTTTACTTTTGATTTCCTTACTTTCTCCAATAGATCTACCCCTTCTACCATTACTTCTACCCTTTCTGTTTTCCTAACTTCTAGCCACTCAGACTTTACTAATGTCTCATTCTCATTGTCCCTTTCTACTCCTACTTCCCAGTCTGGCCTCCTACTCAAGCTATTCACCTTTTCTATTTTACTCCCTGGAACATGCTTTAGCATAAAATCAAATCTTAATAGGTACAATGTCTATCTTGCTTGCCTTCTATTCAATTTCTGTGCCTTCATGTGTTAGCATATAGCTGTAAGGACTTAGAGCTCAACCAAGGTAGTTGTTCAAGAAGAACTTGATAGAGTTCCTTGTTGGATTCTACTAGGTACTTATACAAATGTTGGATGGTCTGTGCACCTATCTCCTGCAATCACATGACCCTTACTAATAACTATACATATCTTACATAATACTTCCCATGCTATTTATATCTTTCCCATATTATATTCTTGGATATTTCCTATCAAGTTGATGAATACATGAGAAATAGTTTCTTTCTTAGGAGTCATCTCATAACATAGTTCTCCTCTTCAGGTTTCCTTGTCTCAAGGAATTTTTCCATCATCTCCAGTTTTCCTCCTATCTTCTTTTCCTCTGTCTTTTGTATTTCTTATTTGACCACTCCCATAGTATTTTTGCTGTAAACCTCCCTGGGAGTTCCCTTGAGAACTCCTTTTCGTCATTTTCTTCTTCCTGTTGTCTTACTTCTTCAGCCTCTTCTCTATACTCTCTTTCAAACTCTTCAACCAGCTCCTTCATATTCTTTAGGTTTTTCCTACTTTTCCAAGTATCTCCTTCTGCTGTATACCCCTTCCATCATACTAAGAACTTTTCCTTTCTCCTAACTATTCTTTTGTTCAGTATTTTTTCCATCTCAAATTCCTCTTCCTCAATAATAACTGGTTTTGGTGGAGTTTTCCTTTGTCTCTCTACCTAAGGCCTGTACAATTGTACTCGACTTACATTAACTACAGGATGTATCTTAATAGAACTAGGTAGTTCTAATTCTATAGTGTTGGTCAAGACAATTCCCTTGACCTTGTAAGGCCCTACAAACCACTCTGTTAGCTTCTCCAACCTCCTTCCTACCATCTGCTACTTGAGATCTTTTGTACTTAATAGCACTAAGTCCCCAACTTTATACTTCTCCCCTTCATCTTGTTTTCTGTCTGCATACTTCTTTATTTCCTTCTATGCTTTTCCCAATGCTGCTTTTGCCTCTTCCTGAATTTTCTTCATTCTTTCCACAAACTTCCCTGCTGCTTTAAACTTCCCCTTTCTTCTTCCTTTGAATCCCATTCATGGATCCTGACTGTAGTTTGCCTTAAAGGGGATGTCACAGTTGTGCTATAGACCAGTAGTCACATACTGTATGGTTTACCACTACACCAAAAGGGCGACATTAGCAAGGCTACTTGCTAATGAGGGTCCAGCTATTTATATAGTTCTTTGAACAGGTATTTTGTTATACCTCCATGTCACTATTTAGTAGTCACTTTTTTGTGACAGGAGAACACTTTTGTAGCTGAATGAATCTTGTTATTATATGTAAATTTGGCAGTTCCTAACCAGTCTGGCCATTATTCCTGTCTGTGATCAATAAAGACCCTCAGGTATTGTTCCAGCTCCTGATTGATCCTCTCTGTTTGTCTATCCATTTGGGAATGATAGGCTGTTGATAGCTTTGTCTAGATCTCTAATAGCTTGTTCAACTCCCTTATTATTCCTACTATGAACTGCACTCCTTTGTCTGATATGATGCTTTCTAGAAGACCATGCAATTTCCAGACATAATCCCTGAATAATCTAGTAAGTCCCTCTGCCGATGTTTTTTCTGTAGTTGCTATAAAATGTGCCATTTTACTAAAACAATTGCAAACTACTAGAATTGTATCATAACCCTGAGCCAAAGGTAGTTTGGTGATGAAGTCTACTAAAATATGACTCCATAGTTTCTCCAGGATTGCATTGGGCATCAGTTTTCCTACTGGGGCTTCACTTCTATTCTTGTATTGTTGACAAGCATTACATCCATCCATATACTTTCCCACTTCCTTTGTAACTCCTGGCCACCAATAGTTCCTTGTTACTAGTTCCATTGTCTTCCATGTCCCTCTACTAGTGTACCATGATGTAGCTGTATTACCTCCTCCCTCAATTCCCCCTCCAGTATATAGATTTGTCTCTCCTTCATGACCACTCCTTCCTCTATTGTTCACTCTTCATCCCTCAATGTTTTTATCCCTGCTTTCTTTAGTTCCTCCACTGCTTTGACCACTCTTTCATTCCCTTCCTGCACTTTTCTAATCCTATTTTTTAGGTCATTTTCTTCTACCAGTGTTTCCATCCTCTTTATCTATCCTAGCTTTATGAGCATTTGGTCCTCATTATCATTTTCCACCCCCTCTTGCCAATCTGGTCTCCTGCTCAGCCCATTTGCTTTTTCTATACTTTTCCCTGGGACATGTTTCAAGGTGAAGTCAAATCATGATAGGTATAATGCCTATTTGGCTTATCTTCAATTTAACTTCTGACTAGTTATAAAATACTGGAGGTTTTTGTGATCTGTCCATATTTTGAACTTTACTTTCACTCCCTCCAGGTAGTGTCTCTACACTTCTAAGCATTGAATTACTGCTAGCATTTCTTTGTCATGGATTTTGTAATTTTGCTCAGTTGCATTTAGTGACTTTGAAATAAAGGTGACTGGTCTCCATTTTTCATCCCCACACTTTACTGACAGTACTCCCCCTGTTGCATAGTCTGAAGTGTCTGTCTCTACCCTCATCTCCTTATCTAAATCAGGAATGACTAAGACTGGTTCAGTTGTGAATACTTTTTTCAGTTGTTTGAATGCTCTCTTCTGCTTCTCTCCCCACCTCCACTTCTTTTGCTTTCTAACCAGTAAATGTAATAGGGCTGCAATTCTAGTGAAGTCCTTGATGAATCACCTATAGTAATTGGCAAGTCCTAGGAACTTTTGTACTTTCTTCACATTCTTTGGTACTGGCCAGCTTAGGACTCCATCTACTTTCTTCTTCTGCATTTCCACTCCTCAAGGTCCAATTACTATACCCAGGAATTCTACCTCTTTGACTTTCCACTAACATTTTTCTGGCTTAACAAACAAATCATTTTCCTCCAGCCTTTTCAATACTTCCTCAACCAATTTGTCATGCCTTTCCTTGGTGTCTGTGGCAACTATTATATCATCAATGAACATTGCTGTATTTCCTTGATTGATCATATCTTGGAATAGATCATTCATCATGGTTTGGAAAGTGGCTGGGGAATTTATCAGTCCAAAGTACATGACTGTTGGTTCATATGCCCTGATGTACATTGTGAATACTGCTTTCCACTTATCACCTTTCTTGATCCTCATATTGTTGTATTCCCATCTAAGATCAAGTTTTGTGAACACCTTCTTTCCTACTCCATCTAGGATATCTGCAATTAGGAGTAAGGGGTACCCATTCTTTACTGTCCACTGGTTTACATGACAATAGTCTTGTACCATTCTCCTCTTGCTATCCTTCTTTGCTACAAAATGGACTGGTGAGGTCTGTGACAATTTCAATGGTTGAATGTATCCCTTTCACAGTTGATCCTCCACAAATACTTGTATCTCCTCTCTTTCCTCTCTTGACAACAAATACACTTTCCCCTTCCTTGGCACAAATCCCTCTTTCAACTCTATCACATAGTCCCATGGCTTCCTAGTGGGCATTCTTTCCAATTCTTCTTTTCCAAATACTTTCTTCCACTTCCAGAATCTCCTAGATACCAATTCCTCTACTGTCTTTTCTTTCTCTATCTTTCTCACCTGCCTCTTCTCCTGTACTTTCTGCTTTCTCTTTCTACATATTGGTGGACATTGTGTCATTTTCACCTCTCCTTTCTCCTATGCTATCAATAGACAGTGAATGTCCTTAGTGATCATCCTAGATAGATCTTCAAGAAGAACTTGATAGAGTTCTTTATTGGATTGGACTCCTACTTATACTACTTTTACAGTGGCTGTACTATTAGTCCATGATCACATGTTCTTCCAGAATGTTCTGTGATCACTTGACCTTGTCATGTGACCTTAGTTCCCATACTATTTATATCTCAACTCCATTGTACATCTTGAGGTTTTGGATCAAGTGTTCAAATACACAAAAAACTATTTCCTTTTTGGGGCTCTCATAATATGGCCCCCCCTTCAAGTTTTCTCATCCCAAGGAATTTTTCCATTGATTCCAGTTCTCATCCCACCTCTTTTCCCTTTCTTTTTTGTATCTCTTTTTTCCCCAACCATATAACAATTTTGCTGTGAACTCCCTTGGTATTTTCTGACTAAATTTCTTTTTTTCTTCTTCCAGCTCCTGTTACCTTAGTTCCTCAACCTCTTCCCCGTACTTCCTCTCAAACTCTTCTATTAACTCTTTCACATTTTCCAAGTTTTCCCTATTCTCTCAAGTATCTTCTACTGCTGTGTATCCCTTCCACCTTACCAGAAACTTTTCCTTCCCCCTAATTGTTCTTTTGTTTAAGATTTTTTCTACCTCAAATTCCTCCTGTTCTTCAATAATGAGCAGTTTTGGTGGTATCTTCTTCTGTCCCTCTACCTGTGGTTTATAGAGCTGTACTCTACTTACGTTAACTACAGGGTGTATTTTAATAGACTTAGGTAGTTCTAATTCTATTGTGTTACTAGAGACAATTTCCTTGACTTTGTAGGGGCCCACAAAACACTCTGTTAACTTCTCTGATCTTCTCCCTTTCATCTGCCATTTCAAGTCCTTTGTACTTAGCAGTACTAAGTCCCCTACCCTGTATTCCTCTCCCTCTCCTCACTTTCTGTTTGTGAACTTCTTCATTTTCTCCTGTGCTTTTCCTAGCGCTGCTTTTGCTTCCTCCTGGATTTTCTTCATCCTTTCTACAAACTTTCCCACTGCTTCATACTTTCTTTTTCTTCTCCCCTCAAATCCCATCCTTGGATCTTGGCCATAGTTCACTTTGAATGGCAATATTTTTGTTGCCACATGAATTTTGTTATTGTACATGAACTCTGCTATTCCTAACCAATCTAGCCACTGCTCTTGTCTATGGTTGATGAAGACCCTCAGGTATTGTTCTAACTCCTGGTTTATCCTTTCCATCTGCCCATTTGTTTGAGGGTGATAGGCTGTCGAGAGTTTTGTCTGGATTTCCAACAAGTTATTCAGCTCTCTCATCATTCCTACCACAAACTACACTCCTCTATCTGATATGATGCTTTCTGGAAGCCTGTGCAACTTCCATACATGATCTCGAAACAACTTTGCAAGTCCTTCTGCCAACGTTTTCTCTGTTGTTGCTATGAAATGCGCCATTTTACTGAAGTGGTCACATACTACTAAGATAGTGTCATATCCCTGGGCTAATGGCAGTTTGGTGATAAAATCTGCTAAGATATGGCTCCATGGTTTTTCTGGGATTGTATTGGGCATCAGCTTTCCCACTGGTACTTCACTTCAATTCTTGTATCTTTGATAAGCATTGCATCCATCCACATATCTTCCCACCTCCTTTGTTACTCCTGGCCACTAGTAATTTCTGGCGACCAATTCTGTCATCTTCTATCTCCCTCCATGCCCTTCTACTGGGGTGTCATGGTGTAATCATATTATTTTCCTCCTGAGTTCTCCTTCTGGCATATATATTCTTCCTTCCTTCATTACTATCCTATCTTCTATTTCCTATTCTTCATCTTTCAATGTCTTTATTTCTGCCTTCTTCATTTTTTCTACCACTTTTACTACCTTTTCATCCTCTTCCTGTGCTCTTTTGATCCTTTCCTTTAGATTTTCTTCCTCTATTATCATTTTTGCTCCCCTAATCCATTCTGGCTTTATTAACTTCTGGTCCTTGTTATCCTTTTCCACTTCCTTCTGCCAGTCCAGTCTCCTGCTTAATTTATCTGCCTTCCCCATGCTCTTTCCTGGAATGTGTTTTAATGTAAAATTAAATTGTGATAGGTATAGGGCCCATCTTGCTTGTCTCTGGTTTAATTTTTGGCTTGTCATAAAATACTGGAGATTCTTATGGTCTGTCCAGATTTCAAATTCGAGTTTTGCTCCCTCCAAATAGTGCCTCCATGCTTCTAGACACCTAATAACTGCTAGCATCTCTTTATCATGAATTTTGTAGTTTCACTCCATGGCATTCAGCAACTTAGAGATAAAGGCCACTGGCCTCCACTTCCCATCCTCACACTTTGTTGACAACATTCTCCCTGTTGTATAGTCTAAGGCATCCACTTCCACTCTCATCTCCCTATCGATCTCTGGGATAGCCAAGACAGGTTCTGTGGTGAATGCTGTCTTAAGTCTCTCAAACGCTTTCTCTTGTTTCTTCTCCCACTTCCATTTTTGTTTCTTCCTGACCAGCATATGTAGCAGTGCTACTATTCTAGCAAAGTCTTTTATGAACCTCCTGTAGTAGTTGGCGAGGCCTAGGAACTTTTGTACTTCTTTGACATTTCTAGGTACCAGCCAGTTCAGGACTCCCTCTACCTTCTCTTTCTGCATCTCTACTCCCTTTGGCTCAATTACTACTCCCAAGAACTCCACTTCTCTCACTTTCCACTTGCACTTTTCTGGCTTTACAAACAGGTCGTTCTCCTCTAGTCTTTTTAATATGTCCTCTACCAGCTCATCATGCCCCTCCTCTGTATCCGTGGCTACTAAGATGTTGTCAATGAATGTTGCTGTATCTCCTTGGTTTATGAGATCATGGAACAGGTCATTCATCATCATTTGGAAGGTAGCAGGGGAGTTTGTTAACCCAAAATACATGACTGTGTGTTCATAAGCCCCAATATGTATTGTAAATGCTGCCTTCCATTCATCTCCCTCTTTGATCCTGACGTTATTGTATCCCCACCTCAGGTCCAGCTTTGTGAACACCTTCCTCTTTCCTACTCCATCCAGTATATCTGCAATGAGGGGTAAAGGATACCTATTCTTTATCATCTACTGATTTATATGTCGATAGTTCTGTACCATTCTCCATATGCCATTCTTTTTTGCCATGAAGTGTACTGGTGATATTTGGGGCAACTTGGAAGGTTGGATGTATCCTTTCCTCAACTGATCCTCCACAAATGCCTGTACTTCTTCCCTTTCCTTCCTTAACAATGAGTACACCTTTCTCTTTTTCGGTATGAACCCCTCTTTCAATTTTATGGCATGGTCCTAGGTCTTTTGTACTGGCATTCTCTCTGACTCCTTTTTTCCAAACACCCTCTTCCACTTCCAAAACCTTTTGGATACCAATCTTTTCAACGTTTCTTTGTCCTTGTTTTTTTCCATCTTCTTTACTTCTTTCTCTTTCCCTTCTTGCTTTCTCCTTCCACATATAGATGGGCAACATGTCATTTTTACTTTCCCTTTTTCCCAATCTATCTCTGGGTTGTGGACTGCTAGCCACAGCATTCCCAGTATCACTTCTGTTTTCCCTAAATTACATCCATCCATCCTTACCCTCTCTACATGTCCTTTCAAGAACATGTTGCACTCTACCTGGTGTATTATGGCTCCCTCTGTATTTACTGTTCCATTTACATTTCTAACTAACAGGGGTTTCTTTAGCTTTTCCATTTTAAACCCCTTTTCTTGGGCAAAGGTCATATCCATGAATAGGCCTGTTGCCCTGCTATCTAGCAGTGCCCTTACTGCTACCTCTTTGTGGCTTTCCAACTTCTCTAGCCCTACCTTTATCCAGACTTCTCTTAGTGGCTATAGTGTACACCACACATTTCTTACTCTCTCAGTTGTATTGGTGCAATTTGATTTATTTTCCAGCTTTTCTGGGTACAATATACTGTACAGATTATTGGAGGCCAGCTGAGAGCTTACTGTCCTCTATTTTCTTTTGCCGACTTCTGCGGTGTTTCTACTACCCTTCCTTTATGCCTCTCCTAACAATTTTTGGCCATATGGCCCCACTTCCCACACATGTAGCATGTCCTGTCCCCTCCTCTTCCTCTATCTATATCCATTGCATTTGGGTCTCTTCTTGGACCCATTTGAGTTCTCCCTCTATTAAATGTATTTCCTCCTCCTTCTCCTCTGTACTCTCCTCCTGTTCTCCATGTTATTTACCCCCCTCTTCCCCTATACAATTCTCCTCCATAGCCTCCCCTAGGCTGTACATTTCCCCCTGGGCATGCCATATTCTTCCCCAACATCCTCTCTTCCATTCTGCTTTGCCTCTGATTTCTGTCCAACCTCACCACTCTTTCTTGCCACTCTCCAATGGTGGTCAGTGGCTCTTCTGCTTCTGCCAACTTCCTCCTAATACTTCTATTCAATCCTCTTTTAAATTCTTTGATGAGAGGTCTTCCCTCATAGCCGCTCTTAGTTGTTCTATTTTCCTCTTTTCCTCCGATGTCTCCCCAAAGTTGTTTCTTATTTTTGTGAACAGCTGCTCTGCCGGTTCTACTTTTGACTCTTTCTTGGCCAGCTCATCCAGCAAGTTATCCTTCCATGCCTCCGCTATTCCTCCCTGTACATATGACAATACCTAGGCCACCTGGGTCATTGCTATTTCTTCTGTCATCTTCGTTCTAATGTATAGGCAAGCCATGTTAACAAACGCACTCATCTCCTCCATCTTCCTACTGAACACTTGAGGTCTTGCAACCTCTACTCTGCTCCCCTGTTGCTGAAGGAGCATGGTATTAACCTGCTGTTGCAGGGTCACAATCATGGCAAGAAGTTGCTCTTCTCTGGTTTGGTAGGCAGTAGACGCCGAAGGGGGTTCCCCCTGTTGCTGTTGTTGTTGTTGGTGAGACATGTTGTTTAGTGGTGGTGGCAATACTGATGGGGATGATTTATACTCCGACATTTTGGATGATTCTTGGTCCAGGGTTTCTAGCTAAGGCTATGTTCTACAGGGCACAAAATTTTCTTCTGTCTGAACTCCTACTGCCTTACTTACTACTGCCCTAATCAAGTGGTAGGCAATTGCCTCTAAGAAGAGGACCTCTAAGCTAAGTGGCTTCCTAAGGAATAACCACCAATCTCCTGCATATACCACTCACAATGGAGTGCAGCACGGAGTTTATATAATAAAGAATATAAAGAACAATGCCCAATAACAAGGTCAGGACTTGAACAAGATACTTGGACTTAGTACTGAGTCTTCTCCCTCAGTCCCAAACTGACTGAGAAGTCCCCTTTATAGCTAGGGCCCACTATCCAAGATGCTTGTGAATACTGTGCCTACTAGTGAGGAAGATAAGAGAGTAAGTGGGTGGTGAGGCCGCAAGGTGCAAGGTCACCATTGGGTATCGAGTTCTTATGTTATCGATAGACAGTGAATGTTCTTAGTGATTACCCTAGATGGATTTTCAAGAAGAACTCAATGGAGTTCTTCATTGGATTGGACTCCTACTTATACTACTTTTACAGTGGCTATACTATTAGTCCATGATCACATGTTCTTCCAGAATATTCTGTGATCACTTGACCTTGTCATGTGACCTTAGTTCCCACACTATTTATATCTCAACTCCATTGTATATCTTGAGGTTTTGGATCAAGTGTTCAAATACACAGGAAACTATTCCCTTTTTGGGGCTCTCATAACATCCTAGTTAATTTCTGGATTATAGACAGCTAACCATGGCATATCCAATATTACCTCCATTTTTCCCAGATTGCATATGTCTATTCATGCTCTCTCAACATGTCCCTTGAAGAACATATTGCACTCTACCTGATAAGTGATTGTTCCCCCTACATTTACAGTTCCATCTACATTTCATACTAGCAGAGGTTTTCTTAATCTTTCTAACTTAAATCCTTTCTCTTTTGCAAACTTCATGTCCATGAATAGGCCTGTTGCCCCACTATCCAATAGTGCTTTTACTGCTACCCCTTTATGATTCTCTAGCTTTTCCAATCCTCCTTTCATTTATACTTCTCTTAGTGGCCAGAGTATACACTGTATATCTCTTACTCCCTCAGTGTTGCCTTGACAAGAAACTTTATTTCTCAGCTTTTCTGGGTGCAATACACTGTACATATTTGAGGAGGCCAGCCAGGAGCTCACTGTCCTCCATTGTCTTTTGCCAACTCTTGCAGTGTTTCTATTACTCTTTCTTCTCTTTCCTTCCTCTACCAACAGTTTTTGGCCATATAGCTCCATTTTCCACACACATAGCATGTCCTATCCCCCCCTTTCCCCTATCAACATCCATTGCATTGGGGTCTCTTCCTAGCCTCTGTTCTCCCTGGTTGTTCTGCATTCTCTCTCTAAAGTTCTGACTACCTACTCTCCACATGATTTGTCCCCCTCTACCTCCATACAATCCTCCCCCAAAGCCTCCCCTGGGCTGTGCATCTTTCTGTAGGTATGCCACATTCCTCCCCAATATCCTTTTTTCTGTCCTACTCTGCCTCTGATTTCTATCTAACCTTACTACTCTCTTCTGCCACTCCTCTATTATACAGGGGGGGGCTTTCTGCCTCTGCCAACTTCCTTCTGATCCCCCTGCTTAACCCTCTTTTGAACTCTTCTATGAGAGGTCATCTCTTATATCCACTCCCTCTTGTAATCTTTCTAAACTCTTGGACATACTTATCACACGTCCTTTCCCCCTGTTCTATTGTCCTCAACTGCTCTACTTTTTTTTTTTCCTCCACTATTTCCCCAAACTTGTTTCTCATTTTGCTAAGTAACTCTTCTGCTGTTTCTACCTCTAATTCTCCTTTTGACATGTTATGAGATAACTCCCAAGAAGAAAACTATTTCTCACACATTCATTAACTTAATGGGAAACACTCAAGAATACAATGTGGGAAAGATATAAATAGTATAGGAAGGATTATGTAAAATATAGGTAGTTCTTAGTATGGATCATGTGATCATGGGAGGTAGGCACATAGACCATCTAATATTTGTATAAGTACCTAGGGAAATCCAATGAGAAACTCTATTGAGTTCTTCCTGAACAACTACCTTGGTTGAGCTCTAAATCCTTATAACTACATGCTAACATGACAATTTATCCAATAGGTTATCCTTCCAAGCTTCTGCCACTCCTTCTTGTACATAAGACAGCACCCAGGTCATCTTTGTCAACTCTGACTCCCCTGTCATCTTCATCCTTAGATATAGATGGGCTGTATTAACAAATGTGCTTACTTCCTCTATCCTCCCACTAAACAAGGGAGGTTTTGCTATCTCCACTCTCACTCCTCCACTCTGTTGTAATAGGGTGGCCATCTGCTGTTGCAGACCAGCAATTAAGGTAAAGAGTTGCTCCTCCCAAATGAGAGGAGGTTTAGGAGCAGTGGATTGCTCTACAGGCTGTTGTTGTTGTTGTTGAGACATGTATAGTGGTAGTGGTGATGGTGGTGGTGATAGTGATGATAAATTTTCCTTGTATGAGAATGAGCAGTCTTCTTTGTCTGAACTTATAACTAGCTACTGACTAGAAGAATAAAACAATATTATTCCTAAGAAGAGAATCTCTAAGCTAGATAGGCCTTTAAGAGGTTACTGTTGTTCCCCTGCATAGACTAATTACAATAAACCAGTAGCATGGAGCTGATAGTGAAACGTTATATACGAGCCCACTCAGTATGGAGGTCAGGTCTCAGGCAGGGATACAAGTTTTGTCCAGGTCTTCTACCTACTGTTTCTAACTGACAGTAAAGTTCCCTTTATAGCTAGGGCCTACTATCCAAGATACTTGTGAACACTGTACTCACTAGCAAGGACAATGAGAGAGTAAGTGAAATAGAGAGTGTTGAGGCTGCAAGATGCAGGGTCAACAATAGGTATTGAGTTCTTGTATTAGTGTACAGTCATGAGGACTTAGAGCTTAACCAAGGTGGTTGTTCAGAAAGAACTTAATAGAGTTTCTCATTGGATTCCACTAGGTACTTATACAAATATTGGATGGTCTATGTGCCTATCTCCCACAATCACATGACCCTTACTAAGAACTATATATATCTTATATAATCCTTCCCATGCTATTTATATATTTCCTATATTGTATTCTTGAGTGTTTCCCATCAAGTTGATGAATGCATGAGAAATAGTTTCCTTCTTGGGAGTTGTTTCATAACAATCTGTCCAAATCTCAAACTTAGTTGTTGTTTCTTCCAGGAAGTGTCTCCATGCCTCCAAGCATCTAACTATTACTAATATTTTCTTGTTATATATTTCATAATTCCTTTCTGTGCCACTTAGAGATTTTGAGATGAAAGTGACTGGTCTCCACAATCCATCTAAGCACTTCATTGATAGTACTCCCCTAGTAGCATAATTTGATGCATCTGCTTCTACCCTGAATTCTTTATTAAGGTCAGGTGCCACTAATACTGGTCTGGTCATAAAGACTTTCTTGAGCTTATCAAATACTCATTGTTGTTCCTCTCCCTACTACCATTTTACATCCTTTCTTGTTAATATATTTATTGGCCTGGCTACTCAAGCAAAATCCTTAATAAACCTCCAGTAATAGTTTGTGAGGCCCAGGAATTTCCTAACATCTTTAATATTCTTTGGCTCTGGCCAAATCAACACTCCATCCACCTTTTCTTTTTCTATCTCTATGCCATTGGGCCCTATTACCACTCCTAGAAACTCTATTTTCCTTACTTTCCATGCATATTTTTCTGGCTTTACATATAAGTCATTCTCCTCCAGTCTTTTCAATACTTCCTTTACAATCTCATTATGCCCTTCTTCTGTTTCTGTCCCAACCAAGACATCATTCACAAATGCAGCCACTTTCCCTTTGTTGATCATATCTCTCAGGATTTCATTCATCATTGCCTGAAATGTGGCTGGCAAGTTTGTCATCCCAAAGAATATAACCATTGGTTCAAAGGATCCTATATATGTTGTGAATGCTCTCTTCCACTCATTTCCCTCCTTAATCCTCATATTATTAAACCCCCACTGTAAGTCCATTTTAGTGAATACCTTCTTACTCCCCATTGTGTCTATCAAATCTGTAATTAATGGTAGTGGATAGTTATTCTTTACTGTTTGGTTGTTTAAACTATGGTAGTCTATTACTATTCTCTTACTTTTATCTTTCTTTGCTACAAAGAACACTAGTGATGTCTAAGGGGATTTTGACAGTCTAATGTACCCCTTCCTAAGTTGGTCATTTACAAATTTTTGGACCTTTTTCTTTTTGTCTTTTGATAATAGGTAGATTTTTCCTTTCTTAGGTTTGAATATTTCTTTGAGATCTATAGTGTGATCCTAGACTTTTCTCATAGGCATCCTTTCTGACTCTACCTTCCCAAATACCTTTCTCTACATCAGGAATTTCTTTAGAACCATTTTCTCAATTTTCCTATGATCTACCTTGACCTTCTCTTCTCTTCCTTAATCTTCTTTATTATCTACAGTCTATCTTACAATCTTTTCTTCCTCTAGAGTAACTACTCATTTTCCCTTTTTTACTTTCTTCTCTTCTTTCAGCTTGGTGTCTCCCATACAATGGTGGACATCTTGTCATTTTAACCTCTCTTGTCTCCTAGTTGATTTCTGGGTTATGGGCTTGTAGCCATAGCATGCCCAATATCACATCTGTCCTTCCTAAGTCACATATATCTATTCTCATTCTTTCAACATAGTTTTTATAGTATACATTGACTTTCACCTGATGTGTAATTGCTCCTCCACTGTTGTTTGTACCATCCACATTTCTTACTGTTACTGGTCTCTCTAGTTTCTGTAGTCTAAACCCATGTCTAGCTACTATCTTTTTATCCATAAACATTCCTGTTGCACTACTATCCAAGAGTACTTTCACTGTTACACTTTTATGCATATCTACTTTCTCTACCCCTATATTCAACTATACTTCTCTCAGCATTTTAAATGTCCTTCTCATGTTTCTCTCTATACCCCCCTCTTTTGCTGCACCTTTTAGAACACCTGTCCATGTGCTGCTTTGCTGTACTTCTCTCTGTACAAGGCACACTGCTACTTTTCAATCCTACCATGGCTGTTTCCTTCTGGTCTTACATTCTGGACACAAAATTCTCTTTCTATCCTCCTCTGATATTCCCTCAACTGTATCCTTCCTTCCATACCAACTACACTTAACATTGACCACTCCCTTTTCTCTTGCTGTATTCTCTCTCCATCTCCATGCTTCAAGGCAAGTACTGTACCACATATTTCTCAAATATTCACCAGAGATAAATCCTTGTTTCCAGTTCTCATGTGCTTTGGTGCCTTTGTTATTGCACCCTCCATACTCTACAAATGTCATGACTTCCCACCTGGTCATCCACTCTCTCTGCTCTAATGCTATGCTTCTTGGGGATATACCTTGCATGCCACTATATTCCTGTACCTTTTTTCATAAGGAGTATGCTGGTTTCTCTTCTTGCTGTGCCTTTTGCAGGCTAGCTACATGTACTGCTTTCTTATCCCTCTTCCTCTTCTTCTTAACTTTAATATTTGGGCACTTCCATTTGAAATGCCCAACACCCCAATATCTGAAGTATCTAACCTCTTCTACTATCTTATTTCTCCTTATCCTTACTTCCTCTCTCACCCCATATCTCATTACTCTACTTGACAACACTTCAAATTTATTTCTGGAGATTGGCTCTCCCTTCTCCTTGTAAGGATGTAGCTGAGGTAACTTAGTCCTACTCCTAGTCTGAGTTGACAAGGAGAACTTGATAGAGTTCCCATTTGATTGCTATACACTACTTATACACATTCTGTATTTACTTCTATTTATAAAGTCCCATGCATCTCTTTTGAGTCATTCCTTCTCATGTGTCTATTGATTTCCTAGTTAAATGAAAAGAAAAGAAAAGAAATATAAATAATGACTTAGCCATTTGGCCATGTTATGACACCACCCCCCTCTCAAGATTCCTCATCCTGAGGATTTTTACAACTTGTAGTAGGGATCGCAGATGTTTACCATTTCATCATTATCTTCTTCTGCCCACTCCTTGATTCCCAAGTTTTCCTGCTCAATTTCCTCCTTCTCTTTTATTGTTTCTATTGTTCTTTGTCCCCTTGCTCTTTCTCCTTTCCATCTCCTCCAATTTCTTTCTAACCTTGCCCAGTATTCCTTGTCATATCTTTTATCCAACCATCCAAATAATTTTTTTGCTGTAAACCTTCTTGGTAATTCTCCTCTCCTGAATGTCCCTTCTACATATTGCTTTACTTCTTTTGTAACTCCTGGCTACCAAAAGTTCCTAGTGACTAACTCTACTGTCTTCCACTGTCCTCCATGTCCTCCTACTGGTATATCATGATGTAACCAAATGATTTCTGCTCTCAGTTTCTCATCTCTCAGTATACATATCTTTCCTTCTTTATATATAATGCCGTCAACTTCTCTCCACTCCTCATCTCTTAACATTTTTACCCCTGCTCATTTCATTTCTTCTACTACCTTGATCACCTTGTCATCTTCTACTTTTAACTGCTTTACTTTTTCTAGTAAATCCACTTCTTCTACTATTACTTCCATCTTTTCTGTCTTTCTGACTTCCAACTATTCTGGCTTTACCAACATTTCATCTTCATTGTCCTTTTCTACTCCTACTTCCCAGTCCAGCCTCCTGCTCAAGCTGTCTGTCTTTCCCATCTTACTACCTGGAACATGTTTTAGTATAAAGTTGAATCTCAATAGATACAAGGTCCATCTAGCTTGTCTTCTATTCAATTTCTGTGCTTTCATAAAATATTTGAGGTTCTTGTGATCTGTCCAAACCTCAAACTTTGTTATAGTTCCTTCTAGAAAGTGTCTCTATGCTTCCAAACATCTGACTACATATCACAAACTTCATTTGGACTATAACTCCAGGAATACTTGACCGATTTTGACAATCTAAATGGCCATCAAAAGCCCTTAAGAAGACCTTTCTAACGGTACCAAAAACATCTCAAAGCAATCAGCATTTACCGAGTTATCAGCAGATCAGTCAGTGATCACCAAGTCACTAGACACTAAATCACTGATATCTTGGGAACCACTTAACGTAATCGTTTTCTTCAATAACCATCATGAAGCTCTCTTCAATGCGCTTCTTTTGGCTATAAATAGATCCCAAGGCGATAAGATCCCATGGAGATACAAGGTCCTCAATGTTTGCACATAACACTGATCTTTATCCATAGATTATCATCTGTCCTTGAATAGAACAAAAGACTGCCCTAAGATGGTTAGGTTATCTCTATTTCAAGAACAATAGCACTCCTATATATAGAACAATAGATAGTGATCATGTAGTAGGCTGTTCTGGTGCACAGACCACCACAATCATATATTTAAGAACTGTATGTCTGAGGATAAACCTCAGACTTAACAACATCTTTTGCTGCTTGTCTAACTTTGCTTTTTTGAACACTTTGATTATCAAATCAAGCAATCAC
>Ga0153935_1000103_pt1 | contig 17198 bp, 10 predicted proteins | sample TSNJ019MetaG_FD_104677 | JGI IMG/M metagenome (GOLD analysis project Ga0153935, IMG submission 104677) | Attine ant fungus gardens microbial communities from New Jersey, USA - TSNJ019 MetaG | ecosystem: Host-associated > Fungi > Mycelium > Unclassified | place: USA: New Jersey, Wharton State... | reverse complement strand
TCACGTGACTTAGCTTATTAATCCCCTTATTATGCCTTTCTACTTTATTGTGTGCTTGGAGGTTTTTAGGTTGGATGTTCAAATGTTGTGGAAATCTTTTCCTACTCAAGGTTCTCACAACATATTGTCTGTCAGATGTAAGAGCAATGACTAGTGATCAGCCAGAAGTTACATTGATAAACTAAGTAAGAGTCCTGGAAGCTAGAGTGATATTCAAGCAAGGGTAAGTTTACTGATACAAGCCCTTATATATACTACAAAGGATAGTCTGTGTACAGTCATGTGAGCTACAGTCTAATAATAGCATTTTCTATTTTAGATAAATAGAATAATTGAAATGGTATATAAACTAAGAGATAAGGGAATAGATGGATGGGTATTATAAGATAAGATAAGCTAGATAAGTGCAAACCTGGTACTTAGCTAAGCCCTGTCCTAGGGTAATGACTGTTCCCTTATATCAGGTTGTTGTGCTTTTTTCTGACAATAGTCTATGTAACAGTAGGTAGTGTTGCTTATCAGGTCACTGTGCTCCCTTCTGACAACAGTCTATAAGGTTACAGTCAGCTTGCTTTGCTCACTGTCTGTTTTAATTTTATTGTATAATTTATTATAATTTCTTTTAATTTTTCCTGAATTTTTTCTAATTTTTAATAAATGTATTGTATTTTTTGAGTGAAGAGAGAGCTATTAGGTAAATCTTAGTCATGATTAGTCAAAGTTGACTAAGCATTGGCTAAGCATTGGCTAAGTAGGCATCATGCCATATTTGGTCTTATATACATAGTAAACAAGGTTTTCATCTGGGCCTCTAGCCCAACTTGAACCCTCTACTAATTCTAAGTACAGTTGACATTGTGTTGTCTGGTAGGTCACTATGCTCCCTTCCTCCAACAGTCTGTGTAACAGTGTACAATATTGTCTGTTAGATTACTGTACTCCTTTCCTCCAACAGTTTTAGTATTGTCTATAGTATACTATACTCTCTTTTTCCAATAGTTTGTTTACAATATACACAGTGAGTAGGTTGTCTATAGTATGTTATACTCCTTTCCTCCAATAGTTTGTACTTTGCTATGCTGCCTTCCTCCAATAATGTGCAGCAGTATTGTTTGTAAGGGGACCCTACCAATGCTGTCTTTGAAATACCAGACTCATAGCCCAGAGTGATCCTGTACTTAATTAAATATTACATAGTAATATTTAATTCCCCTTAGCTTGAATCAGAGACCCTTGACCCCTAACTAACAGGACTATAGACTCAGAGATGCCTCAGCAGTAGGAGTATGTATATTATAGAAGTACACTCCAGAAGCCTTATTCTAATCTCTAAGGATTCTTCTGGAGGTGAGTTGTAATATATTTAGGACTTGTAATATTACTAAGGATTCTCCTGGAGCCCACTCCAGTTGCTCTTACATTGTCTACAGTTTGCTATACTCCTTTTCTTCAACAAATTCTAGTTTGCTATACTTCCTTCCTCTAATAACTGCTAGTAGTCTTGTTTCTAGTGCACTATACCCCTTTCCTCCAATAGTCTGAAGTATACTATACTTCCTTTCTTCAATACTTTGTCTAATTTTCTGTACTTTTTTCTAATTTTTCCTGAATTTATTTCAATTTTTAATAAATTTATTGGATTTTTTGAGTGAAAATAGAGGAAAAAAGAGAAAGTGTACTGACAAATGCTTATAAAGCATTGGCTAAGCAGGCATCTTCCTACACTGGTCTCATATACATAATAGATAAGGTATTTATTTAGATCTCCAGCCCAACTTGAACCCTTTACTAATTCTGAGTAGAGTTGACATTATATATAAGGGAACTATACCAAAGTCCACTTCTGGCACACTGGTGGTAGTGCACTGGAGTGACCCTGCAACTAATTAAATATAATTACCTAACATTTAATTAGTTGCCTCCTTCTACATTTCTATTTCTAACTGCTAAGATATTCTATAACTAGGGGACTTGTATATATAGTGTAGATTACTCTCTAGAAGCCTTATTCTATTCTCTGAGGTTTCTTCTGGAGGTAAGTTGTAATGCATCCTAAAGTTTATGTATATACTAAGGTTTCTCCTAGAGTTACTTTGTTCTAGTTGCCCTTATAGAAGAATAGAATCTCTCAATAGAGCCTTGAGTAGCTGCAATACAGCTATCCATAGGTAGCCCCCTATTGCCCACCTTGACCCTTTATGTACTCCACTCCTAAAATGTTGGTACTGTTGGAGAACCCCTGGGGCATAGCTGATACTCTGGGCTATCTCCAGCACTACTTATAGTAACTTACCAAAAGGCAGAACAATGCCAAAAATAATATCAACACTACCCTCATTGCCCTAACTACATAACTACAGTAGTTCATGTAGCTTGTCAGAAACCCACCCTGTAGCAACTTAGCCTGAGATAACTTAATCACACTCCAAGTCCAAGTTGACAAAAAGAACTTAATAGAGTTCCTATTAGATTTTATATAATACTTATACAACTACTACATGGTCTGTGCACTATTTTCCCATACTCATCATGTGACTTTATCATGTGGCATGACATGTGACATGTGACACTTTCCCACACTCCTTCCTTGTGTAGTAAGTCCAAATAAAAAGAAAAAAGAAAAAGAAAAGAAAAGAAATATAAATAATAACTTAGCTGTTTTACCAAGTCATGATATACCCTCTACTCTGGTAGCTAATACTCCTCCCCCAGTACTATCTCCTCTATCTATGCTTTCTTCTGCACTAACTGTCACTCAATCTTAGGTTCAGCTCAAGCTCTCTTTACCTCTAGACTTCAGTGGAGACTAGAGTTTTGGTTAAACATTTCTCAACTCCTGCTCCCTCCATATGCACCTAGCACTAGAGCAGTTCAACTTGGACCTGGAAAGGATTTTCTGAGTGCTCATGTTTTTCAAGAGTGGACAAGCAGCTAAGTAGTCTGAAAACCTATTCCATATAGAAGTAGACACCAGTATTTTCTCTATCTTGTCTTGGTCAACCTTCAAACAACAGTTCTGGGCTCAGTTCTTTTTAGTTAACACAGAGACAAATACTACTAACTAAAACCAAATTAGTTAAAAATCTTTAACACAAGAAACTCTTATTTTCTTTTTAATCATGTTTAGAAACAAAAAGTTAGCCTTTATCAAGTAAATTTTTAATTATTTTGTACATTTTGTATATTTTTTTATCTTACTATCAAAACAATTGGATGATAGAGGACTATTTGGACTCCTTCTAGACTCTAGTCTCTAATGCTGGCTATATGGACTCTTGTACCCTAGTTGTCAAATTCCAAAAAGGACTGTGATCTGGAATCTAGAATTAGATTACTACTATATCTGTGGGATGTCCTGAAGATACAGATCCAGAGGCTTGGTATGAAGCAGCTTGGAAGATTGACTAGGTCTAGCTGGTGAACAAAGCCTTCCAATTGAACCAGAAGTAGCTGCCCCTCTGGTCCACACCTGCTTGTTCTCCACCCCTGTTAGTTATTTACTTCCCTTCTCTAGTTATCTGCCCCCTACCCACTTCTGCTCCCCCTCCATCTGTTAGGCCCACTCCAGTCTCTTTAGCTCAATCAATGGCCATGGATGTAGACATTGTCCAGAAGGCTGGTCAGCTGCCCCAGAAAGGCTACTATTGCTACAGAGACACCAATCATCTAGTTAGAGACTGTGTCACAAACTTCATTTGGACTATAACTTTGGGAATACTTAACTGATTTCAACAATCTAAATGGCTACCAAAAGTCCTTAAGAAGACCTTTCAAATAATACCAAAAATATCTCAAAGTGATTAGCATTCACTGAGTTATCAGCAGATCAGTTGGCAATTACCAAGTTACCAAATACTAAATCACTGATATTTTGGGAACCACTTGATGTAATTGTTCACTTCAATGACCATTGTGAAGCTCTCTTCAATGCACTTCTTTAGGTTATAAATAGACCCAGAGGCAATAAGATCCCATAGAGATAGAAGGTTCTCAATGTTTGTACATGATATTAATCTATTATCCATAGATTATCATCTGTCCTTGAATAGAACAAAGGACTGCTCTAAGACAGTTAGATTATCTTTATTTCAAAAACAATAGCACTCCTATATATAGAACAATAGGTAGTAATTATATAGTAGTCTGTCCTGGTACACAGACCACTATAATCATGTATTTAAGGACTGTATGTCTGAGGATAAACCTCAGACTTAACAACATCTTTTGTCATTGTCTAAATCTTGCTTCTAAGCCCCTTTTGAATCTATATTCATCAATTGCAAATTAAGTAAGTGGCCATTTGTGATAGACTGCCCCCACCACCTAGACATAAGATAGTTGACAACAGAGCAGTAGTGTAGTGACTTAGCCTAGATGACTTAATCACCCTCCAAGTCCAAGTTAACAAGGAGAACTCAATAGAGTTCCTGTTAAATTTCCTATACTACTTATACAACTACTACATGGTCTGTGCACTATCTTCCCACAGTTCTCATGTGATGTCACCTGACTGTGACTCTGTGACACTTAGTTATATGATACTTTTTTGCACTCCATTTTTAGCTGTTTTACTAAGTCATGACAAGTAAAAGGAACTAATAAAAGATTTGCTGGTATTAGAGGATTCCCTTTCCAAGAAAGAGGAGCCTCTGGTAGAGGAGGATTTTGCATAGAGTGACTGGCAAAAAGTACACCCTGGTTACTCTCCCTAAATAAGTTCAGTGTACTTGTTGTAAAAGAAAGTAATACAAGTGTAGATGAACCTACAGATATACCCCTCTTTTTCTCTAGTTCTAGTATCAAAGCTCCTACCCAGAGACCAAAATGGGAAAGAAAATTGCCAAAGCAACTCTCTGCTAGTACCTTGGACACTTGCAGAGCATCTCTAGTCCTATCTACCAAGCTCTTTATGACTAACACTAATAAGGTCTACTCTATTAAGGCTCTCTTAGACTATGGAGCAACTGGTAGCTTTATTGACAAGAACTTTGTTTACTTGAAAGGCATCAACACTCAGAGCATTTCTTGCCCTATACCAGTATTCAATGTAGACAGGTCCTCTAACAAAGTAGAGTGTTATAACATAGCCAAAATAGTTAAGTTATTATTTATATTTCTTTTCTTTTCTTTTCCTTTTAATTAGGTAATTGGTGGATGTATGAGAGAGAATGACTCAAAAGATATGTGTGGGAGTTTATAAATAGAAGTAAATACAGAATGTGTATAAGTAGTATACTATAATCAAATAGGAACTCTATTGAGTTTTTCTTGTCAAGTTGGACTAGAAGTAATTCTAAGGTATCTCAGTCTAAGTTTCTATATAGACTAGATCTTGGAAGTAGTGGATATTGTCCTCTGGTACAACTCTCACTCAAAACAGATGCTTCTTGTGGTCTCTAGTTTAGGAAGACAAAACCTTATACTTAGTTACTTCTAGCTCAAAGATCATAACCCAAAGGTCAACTAGCAGAAAGGAAAAGTACTTATGACCCAGTACCTGTCATACTGTAAAGGATGTTGAATATTATGAAAGGAGTATACCTTAAAGAAGAAGCAAAGGATCCAAGCTATAAATACTTGTTAGAGTAGTTCCATCCCTAAACTTATGGAAGAGGAGAAAGAGGCATCTAGTGGAATAGTGTCATGCTGGGCAGTCTTTTAAGACAATATACATGACATTTGTCATAAGAACTATACTATAATTCAGCTTGAGAAGCAAATGTGACTTTCCAAATATAACTACCAGATACCTAGTTATAGACTCATATACACTACTCAAATGGCAGAGTAGTAGTTGTGACCACCACTATACCAACCTCATAGGGCCTGTCCAGCTATTCTATATTAAACATAGCCCCTCTAGAAGTGTTCTTGAGAACAACCAGAATCTTAGGGAGACTAGTTTTCCTTAGTAGAATAGGGTCATAACTCAGTGGTTATCTTACTTAATGGATTAGGGTTAGAGTTACCATCAGATCTTGGTGATCATTTTTGATAGCCAACTATAATTAGGAACATCAGAACAGTCCTCTTGAAGACAACACTACTAGGATATCTAGGCTGGAGAGAATATCCAGAAATATGGAGAAAGGTCAGGAGTATTGAGAAATAGGATAGAAAAGTCAAGGGAGTTGCAATCAAGAAGGTTGATGAAGATGCTGTACTTAAGAGCAGACTACTTATACTCACTTTAAGGCTCTTTGGGTTATGCCAGAAGACTAGATTCAATAGTTGAACATAGAGAAAGGCTGGATAGAAGAATTAGAAGAACAAAGAGTACTGGCTATGTGATTAGAGAGGAACTCTGCCTTATTATTCCACTTTCTACCATAATGGGCTGTTGGAATGTTTTTTTTGTTTTTTTATTTGTTGACTCAATAATTTGTAATCCTAATATATACTCTAGTAGTGTAGAGGGGCCTAAAAACAAGTAATTCCCATCATCTTCCTCCCTTTGTTACCCTAGAGCTCTACTGCTATTATCACAAATGGCCACTTACTAATTTGTGATTTGCTGATTTGGTAATCAAAGGACTCAAAAGAGCAAAGTTAGACAAGTGACAAAAGATGTTGTTAAGTCTGAGGTTTATTCTCAGACATACAGTTCTTAAATATATGATTGTGGTGGTCTGTGCACTAGAACAGACTACTATATGATCACTACCTATTGTTCTACATATAGGAATGCTATTGTTCTTGAAATAGAGATAATCTAACTATCTTAGGGCAGTTCTTTGTTTTATTCAAGGACAGATGATAATTTATAGGTAATAGATTAGTATTTGGTAACTTGGTAATTGCTAACTAATCTGCTGATAACTCAGTGAATACTGATCACATTGAGATATTTTTGGTATCATTTAAAAGGTTTTCTTAAGTACTTTTGGTAGCTATTTAGATCATCAAAATCAGTTGAGTATTCTAGGAGTTATAGTCTAGATGAAGTTTATAACAGTTATTTTTGAGTGATTGAGTTTTCTTCTTGCTTTTCTCTTATAAAAATCTATACAAAACATCCCTCATATAAGGACTTAGACTGAGATGTCTTAGAACTACTCCTAGTCTGAGTTGACAAGGAGAACTCTATCGAGTTCCCATTCAATTGTGGTACACTACTTATATACTTCCTGTGTTTACTTCTATTTATAAACTCCCATGCATCTCTTTTAGTTGTTTCATTTCATATGTCTGCCGATTTCCTAGTTAAAAGAAAAGAAAAAGAAAAAGAAAATAAATAATGACTTAGCCATTTTGGCCATGTCATGACATCTCAAGAGGATATCTTACTTTAAGAAAGACTTAGACATTTGCTCAACTATAAGTTTAACTACTCACTATGTATTTTCAGAGTAGGTCTCCATTTGTACAGTCAGTTAAAGTAGAGTATAAGTATTATGAGAGCCCCAAAAAGGAAATAGCCTCCCATGTATTTAAACACTTAATCCAAAACCTCAAGTCGTACAATAGGATCAAGGTATAAATAGTGTGGAAACTTAGGTAATCAAATCACATGACAAGGTCATGTGATTATAGAACATTCTGGAAGAACATGTGACTGTAGACTAGTAGTAGTACAGCTACTGTAAAATAGTATAAGTAGTAGTCCAATCCAATAAAGAACTCCATTGAGTTCTTCTTGAACATCTACCTAGGGTAATCACTAAGGGCAATCACTGTTTATTGATAACAGTAAGGGGACTCTACCAATACTACCCCTGAAATACCAGACTAATATCCTAGAGCAATCCTATGCCTAATTAAATATTACTATATAATATTTAATTGTCTCTAGCTTGACTCAGCAACTCCTGATCCTAGTTGATAGGACTATAGGATCAGAGATGAACAGACTATAATAGTATATATATTGTAGAATATACCTCCAAGAGCCTTGTCCTAAACTCTAAGAATTCTCCTGGAGATAAGTTATAATATAACTTAGGAGTACAATATGACTAAGGATTCTTCTAGATTCTACCCCACTCTGGTCATCCTTATATAGAGCCTACATAAGAGTATAGGAGTTCTAGGCAGTACTACTGTATTGATAGTGAGCCAGGCTACTAGACTAGCTTAAGAAAGGTAGTATTATGGTACGAGACAAATATGCACCTTTGGGATCTACAATCAACTGGAGTCTTCTCAAGAGGATACAAAAAACAGTATTCTTCTCTGGTTTCTATTGGATTGCCTTATTATTTATTTTTACTTGTAAGCTCTCTCTTTTCTGATTTATCTCTCTTGTATCTACTTGTTTGTACACAACTATAAAGCAGCTTGGAGATCCTGTTTCTGACCTGTCATATTTATCTTTATAATCTCATTTATCCCTGTAAACAGATAGAAGAGACTGGAAATTTGGGGACTACTTGTTCATAACCTAACTTCTACCAGTCTCTAACCAAGAAGAGCTCTTAGCCACTGCTACTATCTTGCAATACCTAATAGAAAAAGCTTGTTATAGTGTGAAAATACAAGCAACCCTTAGCCCTATGCCTGACTATGCCAAGAGATTCAAAGCCATATTTGCAAAAGAAGATTTGACATTCTTCTGGAGTATTAGGTAGAAGAGGGGATAGTAGTATGGGAAAGCTGAGAATATACTATAAATTACTATGGAAATATCATGAATGGGCACTCTAGGTTCCAAAAAGTGATACAAAGAATAAAGTCAGAGAGTGGAATATGCTACTAGATAAAATAAGAGATATTGCTCTTTGGTCCTGTGGTTTTACAACTAGTCTAGAGGGAATGTTAGTAACAATGAAGAAATAGAATGACTTTGGCCTTAGCTCATGCACTGTACCTCAATCTCCTATTGCATGTGTGATTGTATATTTTGGAGTAGTAGAATGTTGTTCAAAGAAGAGATAATTCAGGAGTAATGGAGTGAAAGATATATAGCAAGAATGAAGGATACTACAAAAATTAGAGAATATGACTTTAATCTATAAACTAGAGAGTTACAATATACTGGTAGAGTACTTATATATATTCTAGAATAGGAGTGTTGGTACAAGTGTTTGGTCTATATTGTAATCCTATAGGAGTAGACAAATTAGGAGTTTAGAAGTAAGAATTATTAATAAAATAAAAAGAAAATAAAAAGAAATATTAAATAATACTGAATTTTTGGTATATAACATGGATATAAGAGAACACCCTGGGGACATGCTTAGTTATTAGGTAAGTTTAGTATCTATAGGCTAAGTATATTTTCTATATTATGTTTCTATTCTCTTCTGTGCTTCTTCTATCTTGTATTATCATAGTGATGCCTGTTTAACTATATAAGGACATTGTGGTATTATTGGTTAGTATTTATGTGATTGTGCACAGACCACCTGTTGTAGTATATATAACAGCCTATATAAATAGATATATCTCTACTTGAATATCACACTAGCTTCTAGGACCTTTATCTAGCTTATTGAGTAACTATCTCTAAGTGTTCCTCTTACAATGGAGCATTGTCACTTGGATCATACCATCAAACTCCTTCCCAGATTGGAGCCCAAGTTGTCCAAGGTGTATCTCTTGTCCCCTGTAGAACAGAAGAAGCTGGATATCTTTCTCAAAGGAAACTTGCACACTAGACAGACTAGGCCCTCTGAGTCTTCTATAGCCACCCTGGTATTCTTCATCAAGAAGAAGGACAGTTTTCTCTACCTGGTCTAGGATTATTGATCCCTCAACTCCATGACTATCAAAAACAAATACTCTTTCCTTCTAATCTCTAAACTTGTCTTGCAGCTTTGCAGAGTTAAGTATTTCACCAAGCTTGACATCTGTTGGGGTTTCAACAATGTGCATATCAAGCCTGGAGACAAATGGAAGGTAGTTTTCTATACTAACTATGGACTGTTTGAACCACTAGTAATATTCTTTGATATGACTAATAGTCCAGTTATGTTCTAGACAATAATAAACAATATCTTCTGAGACCTTATAGCAGAAGACATTGTGGTCATCTATCTAGATGACATTCTTATCTTTACTAGGACTGTGGAAAAGCATACAAGGGCTGTCCAGAGAGTTAAAAAAGTCTTGGCTAGATACAAACTGTTCCTTTGTTTGGAGAAGTGCAAGTTTCAAAAGGGGAATATTAAGTATTTGGGCTTGGTTATCTTAGAAAACAAAGTATCTATAGACCCTATTAAGATTATAGAAGTCTATGAGTGGCCAATTCCAGAGAACTGGACCAACATCCAGACATTTTTAGGGTTTATTAATTTCTACAGAAGGTTTGTACAGGACTTCTCAGCTGTAGTGTGCCCTCTCTTTGATCTTATCTGAGCTGACTAAACATAGGCCTGGACTAACAAGGAGTAGAAGGCTCTTAACACCCTCAAGCTAGCAGTAATCTCTGCTCTGGTACTAGTATTGCTATAAGACTTGGACCCCTTCAGAATCAAGGTTGATAGCTCCAACTTTGCTACTAGAGTAGTCCTGTCACAGTAATTACCCATGGACAGAAAGTGGCACCTAGTGGTCTTTTATAGCAAATCCTTGTCCTCCATAGAACAGAATTATAAGATCCATAACAAAAAAAATGCTAGCTATCATCTGCATTCTGGAAGAGTGAAGACACTTTCTTAAAGGAGTAGTCCATCCAGTAGAAATCTGGATAGACCACAAGAACCTTGAGTACTTCATGATAGCCAAAAAGCTCAACCATTATCAAGCCCATTGGTCTCTGTATCTTACTCACTTTGACTTTACCTTCTACCACTACCCCAGATAATCTGTGGAAAAGCTAGATGCCCTGTTCCAAAGGCCCAACCATAGAACTGGAGCTGGCAATAATGAAGGCATTATACTCCTCTGACTGAAATTTGTTGTATGACTCAAGTTGAGTTGACTCAGTAGCTAAGTCTTTGAGGGTTACTGTTATAATAAATCCTCTAGGAGATGTAGAGGAGTATGATGGATAGGGAGATGACTTTCTTCTGAATAATTATTATAAAGTAGATTATCTCAGAGAAAATAATTATAATCAGATATTCAACTTATTAGATCAATAGAAAGGAGCTCAAAAAAGAGAATGGGAAGACTGGACTACTGCCCTCAATGATTATGATTGGCTGATATTAATAGTAACTACTGATTAGGATCTTTAATAGATCTAGGTCCAACTTAAACCTAAAGAAGGACTAACCTGAATAGGAACTATAACAGAAGGACACTTAAAACAGACTTATAAACAATTATAATCCTAAAATAGACATTGGTAGTAACTTGGACATTAACAGTCACAGACAGCATTAGCTACTTCTCTATTAGGATAGATTAGTAGAAGTGTTCATAAATACATCTGGAAAGATTGGTCTTGTATACCTACTAGACTAAACAAGGTTTTTATAAGAGGACTATACCAAAGTCCATTCCTAACACACTAGTGGTAGTGTACCAGAGTAACTCTACAAGCCTAACCCTGACTGCTGAGTATCACAAATGACCACTTGAATATAGATTCAAAAGAGGCTTAAAAGTGAGGTTTAGACAATAACAAAAGATATTAAGTCTAAGGTTTGTTTTCAGACATACAGTTCTTAAATACATGATTGTAGTAGTCTGTGCACTAGGACAGCCTACTACATGATCACTATCTATTGTTCTACATATAGGAGTGCTATTGTTTTTGAAATAGAGATAACCTAACTGTCTTAGAGCAGTTCTTTGTTCTATTCAAGGATAGATGATAATCTATAGATGATAGATCAATGTCATGTGTAAACATTGAGGACCTTCTATCTCTATGGGATTTTATCATCTTGGGCACTATTCATGGCCAAAAGAAGAGCATTGAAGAGAGCTTCATGATGGTCATTGAAGTAAACAATCATGTCAAGTGGTTTCCAAGATATTAGTGATTTAGTGTTTGGTAACTTGGTGATCATCAACTGATCTGTTGATAACTTGGTGAATACTGATTGCCTTGAGACATTTTTGGTATCATTTGAAAGGTCTTCTTAAGGGCTTTTGGTGGTCATTTATATCATCAAAATTGATCAAGTATTCCTGGAGTTATAGTTCAAATGGAGTTTGTGATACTAAAATGTTCTGCAACTAAGAAACTTGTATACATAGTATAGATTATCCTCCAGGAGCCTTATTCTATTCTCTGAGGTTTCTCCTGGAGGTGAGTTGTAACATATTCTGGAGTCTATTTATATACTGAGGTTTCTCCTAGAGTTACTCTACTCTAGTTGTGTTATGACTTAGCAAAATAGCTAAAGTTATTATTTACTTTTCTTTTCTTTTCTGGACTTACTACACAAGGATGGAGCACGAGAAAGTATCACATGACTAAATGTCACAGAGTCACAGGATTATGAGTTACAGTCAGGTGACATTACTTGACTAAGTCACATAGGAACTGTGGGAAGATGGTGCACAGACCATGTAGTAGTTGTATAAGTAGTATAGGAAATTTAATGGGAACTCCATCAAGTTCTCCTTGTCAACTCAGACTAGGAGTAGTTCTAAGACATCTCAGTCTAAGTTCTTACAAGTTGCTTTTACAGAAGAATAGAATCTTCCAGTAGAGTCTCAAACAACTACAATGGACAAGCCATCTATAGGTCACTCTCTCTTGTCCACCTTGACCCTTGGTGTAAAACTCTGCTCCTAAAATATCAATAGTTATGGAGACCCCCCAAAATATAGTCAATGTCCTAGGCTACCTCCAGTATTATCTATAGGAGCTCATCAAAAGACAAAACAATGCTAAAAACAATATCAATGCTATCTTTGCTGCTCTAACTACTCAACTACAACAGCTTATGCAGCTTGTTGGAAACCCCTCTCCAACTCTAGTAGCTAATGCTCTCTGTTATGAGATAGTTCCCAGGAAGGAAACTATTTTCTATGTATTTATCAACCTAGTAGAAAACATCTAGGAATATAATACAGAAAAGATATAAATAATGTGGGAAAGCTTATGTAAGATATATATAGTTATTAGTAAGGGTCATGTGATTATGGGAAACAGGTACATAGACTATTCAACATTTGTATAAGTAGTTAGTATAATCTAATAGAAAATTCTATTAAGTTTTTCCTAAACAACTACCTTGGTTGAGCCTTAAGTCTTTATGATCTTGCACTAACACTCTCCTTTCTCTAGCACCATCTCTCCCACCATCACCCCTCTTACACTGACTGTCTCTTACTCTTGGGTTTGGCCCAAACTTCTCTTGCCTCCAGACTTCAGTAGAGACTAGAGCTTTGGTTGAACATTGTAGCAACTTAGCCTGAGACAACTTAATCATACTCCAAGTCCAAGTTGACAGGGAGAACTCAATGAAGTTCCTGTTAGATTCTGTATACTACTTATATAACTATTACATAGTCTGTGCACTATTTTCCCATACTCATCATGTGACATTATCATGTGACGTGACCCTGTGATATCCTTGTTATGTGACTATGATGAGTGACATTTGTCATGTGACACTTTCCCACACTCCTTCCTTGTGTAGTAAGTCCAAATAAGAAGAGAAAAGAAAAAGAAAAGAAAAGAAAAATAAATAATAACTTAGCTATTTTGCCAAGTCATGACATTACCTCCCTTTCAAGATTTCTAATCCCGAGGACTTTTACAACTTGTAGTAGAGATCACAGATATTCTCTATCTCATTATCATCTTCTTCTGTTCACTCCCTGAGTTCTGAATTTTCTTGCTTGATTTCTTCTTCCTTCTTCTTTATCATTTCCATTGTTCTTTGTTCCTTAACTCTTTCTCCTTTCTATTATCTCCAATTTCTTTCCAGTCTTCCCCAATATTCCTTATTATACTATTTATCCAACCATCTAAATAACTTCTTTACTATAAACTATCCTAGTAGCTCTCCTCTCCTAAATGTTTCTTCTTCTTTCTCTTGCCATCTCACATCTTCTATGTTTTGTCAGTATTCTTTCTCATATTCTTCTATTACTTCTTTTGTATTCTCTAAGTTTTCCCTTTTTTCCCAAGTGTCTGACTCTGCCGTAAATCTCTTTCATTATACTAAGTACTTGCTTTTTCCTTATATCCACCACTTATTTAGGATCCTCTCCACTTCTTACTCTTCTTCTCCCTTAATTATAACTGGAGCTAGCTGCTCTTTTCTCTGCCTCTCTACTTGCCCTATATATCTTTGTATGCTACTGACATTAACTATCAGATGTATTTTTACTGTACTAGGTAGTTCTAATTCTACTGTGTTCAATGATGTGATTTTCTTATCTTGTAAGGCCCTACAAATCTCTTTGTCAATTTTTCTGTTCTTCTCCTAATCATCTAATATTTTAGATCCTTAGTACTTAGCATCACTAAGTCTCCTACTTTATGCTCATTAACTTTTGCTCTCTTTTTATCTATATACTTCTTTATTTCTTCTTGTACTTTCCCTAGTACTACTTTTGCCTCTTTCTGAATCTCCTTTATTTTTGTCACAAATTTCTCTGCTCTCTTGTATTTTCCCTTTCTTCTTGTCTCAAATCCCATTCTAGGATCTTGTCCATAATCTGCCTTGAAAGGCAACATTTTGGTACTTGAGTGTACTTTATTGTTGTAGACAAACTCTGCTATTTCTAACCAATCTGGCCACTGTTCCTGCCTATGGTCAATAAACATCCTTAAGTACTACTCTACTTTCTGATTAACCCTCTCTGTTTGTCTATCTGTTTGAGGGTAGAACACTATCAATATTATGAAATAGTTTCCAAGAAGGGAATACTTTGGTATGTATTCATCAACTTGAAGGACATCACTTAAACCATAATGGACTTAATCTATAAATAGCATGGGAATACTTATATAAACTGTACAGTATTAAGTAAGGGTCATGTGATCACAGGAGATAGGTGCACAGACCATCAAACATTTGTATAAGTAAATAGCAAAATCTAATGGGGAACTCTATTGAGTTCTTCCTAAATACTTATCCCAAGTGGTCCATAAGTCTTCACAGCTAAGTAACAACATAAGAACTCAATACCCATCACTGACCCTACATCTCATAGCCTTAGCACTCCTATATTTCACTTACTCTCTCATTACCCTTGCTAGTAAGCACAGCACTTGTAGGCATCTTGGATAAAGGGCCCTAGCTGTAAAGGGAACTTCTCAGTTAGGAGAAACTGAGGGAGGAGACTGAGCACCAAGTCTAGGTGTTCTGTTCAAGTCCTGACCTAATAATCTAATCTGCTATTTACTCTTTTTCTTTGTATAAACCTTATACTGCATTCTATTGTGAATGGTACACATAGAAGATTAGTGATATATCTTTAGAAAGCCACTTAGAGTAAAGGTCCTCTCCTTAGGGGCAATTGCATATATTTTTATTAGAGCAGTAGTTAGTAGGGTAGTAGGCACTTAATTAGGAGAAGATAAAAGTACTCTGATAGACATAGCTTAGTATTAGCTCTGGCTGAATACTCATCTGAGGAAGAAGAAACATTATTATCATCAGTATCATTATCCCCTACCATGTCTCAATGACAGAGACAGCAATCTGAGGAACAGATAAAACAATCTGTGTCTGTACCCCTACTACCATCTAGAGAAGTGCAGCTTTTTACCATGATCACCAACCTGCAGCAGCAGGTAAATATAATGTTACAACAGCAAGGAGGAAGTAGAGTGGAGATAGCAAAGCCCCCCACATTTGCAGGAAAGATGGAAAACATAAGTACATTTATTAACATGTCTTGACTATATTTGAGTATGAAGATGATAAGGGAGCTAGAAATAACAAAGATGGCATGGGTGCTGTCCTATGTCCAGGGGGGAGTGGCAGAGGCTTAGAAGGATAACATTTTGGATGAATTGTGACAAGAGACCTCAGAGGTAAGTACTGCTAAGGAATTAAAGATGAAGAATGAGTTTGGGGAGATGGCAGAGAAGAAAAGGAAGATAGAACAGTTGAGGACAATTGAGCAAGAGAGCAGAACTTGTAACAAATATGTTCAGGAGTTTAAGAAAGTAGTAAGAGAAAGCAGCTAAAAGAGGAGACCCCTTATAGAGGAATTTAAGAGAGGATTGAATAAAGCAATAAGAAGGAAGCTGGCAGAGACAGAGAGCCTGCCAGATACAACTACAGAGTGGTAAGAGAGGTTGGTAAGGTTGGATTGGAATCAGAGGCAGAGTAGGACAGAGGAAAGAGTGTTGGAGAGAAATGTAGCATGCCCAGGGGGAAATGCACAGCAAAGGGGTGGATAGAGAGGTAGATGGAGGGGATCATACAAAGAAAGAGGAGAGAATATCAGAGTCAAAATAGAGGAGGAATACAGGGACCACCTATAAGGGACTTCAATGCTATAAATGTTGATAGAGAAAGAGAGAAAGATAGAATATGTTATGCATATAGAAAGTGGAGCCACATAGCCAAAAACTGTTGGAGTTGGAAAAAGAGAAGAATAGTAGAAATGCTGCAAGAGTCAGCAAAAGACAATAGAGGACAGTGAGCTCCTGGCTAGCCTCTTCAAATATGTACAGTGTATTGCACCCAGAAAATTTAGATAATAAAATTTATTGTCAAAGCAATACTAAGAAAGTAAGAGATGTGTAGTGTATACTATGGCCACTAAGAGAAGTGTAGATGAAAATAAAACTAGAAAAGTTGGAGAATCATGAGGGAGTAGCAGTTAGAGCACTACTAGATAGTGGTGCTGCTGGGTTATTTATGAACACCCAATTTGCAAAAAGAAGAGAATTGAAGCTAGAAAGACTAAGAAATCTACTGTTAGTAAGAAACATAGATTGAACAATAAATATAGAGGAATCAATTATACACCAGATTGAGTATAATATATTCTTCAAGGAATATGTAAAAAGAGTAAGAATAGATGTGTGTAATCTAGGGAAGACAGAAGTGATACTGAATATGCCGTAGTTAACTGCCCATAATCCAGAGATAGATTGGGAAAAGAAAAAAGTGAAAATAATGAGATGTCTATCCATATATAGAAGGAAGAAGCAGGAAAAAAAGAAGAAAAAGATTAGGAAAATAGAAGAAGAGAAAATAGTAAAAGAGCTAGTGCCAAGGAGATTTTGGAAACAAAAAAGAGTATTTGAAAAAGCAGAACTAGAGAGAATACCAGTGCAAAAGGCCTAGGACCATGTAATAGAGTTAGAGGAAGGTTTCATATCTAAGAAAGGGAAGGTGTATTCATTATCAAGGGAGGAGTAAGAGAAAGTACAGGTATTTGTA
>Ga0153935_1000092_pt1 | contig 18167 bp, 29 predicted proteins | sample TSNJ019MetaG_FD_104677 | JGI IMG/M metagenome (GOLD analysis project Ga0153935, IMG submission 104677) | Attine ant fungus gardens microbial communities from New Jersey, USA - TSNJ019 MetaG | ecosystem: Host-associated > Fungi > Mycelium > Unclassified | place: USA: New Jersey, Wharton State... | reverse complement strand
GTCACTCATAATGCTGCATCACTTGCTGCCCACGTGCGGATGGCGGACAAGGCTCGGCGAAGAAGAGAAATCTTTGGGCGAGGCATCAGAGGATATGAGAGGCAGAAGCGAAAAGAAGAAGGGAAACGAAGGAATTTATTGGCTTACATGAATTCTTGAAGGTTTTTTAACACAACGTGGTCAATTAACACAACGTGGTCGAAAAGCCATGGACGTATGGATTATCATTCAATCATTGATACACAATTGGCAGCTATGATATAGTAGTATCTGTTTTCTCCTTCCATCATAAGATTATGGAAGTAAATAGTGAGACGTGAATTCGGAAGCAACGAATAAATATCAGAGTGTCTGCGTTGTTAGAAAAAACTTAAAACCTCATAAAAGGTCCGTAGCTGCTGGGAAAGAGAAGACAGAAACCAGATGGTTTCATCCGGTTTTTTTAAGATAAGATGTTCTCACCCCACACTCCCTTGGCAGTATCGCTTCGAACTTCGGCTACATACATCTTCAACCATTGAATCATTTCCCAGCTGATCTGAGTGCAACGGGTAACATCGATAGAGCGCAATCTTTGAGGAGGCAAAATACCAGAATGACTTGTAAAATGAGCTTTGGCGCGAGCTTGGGCTGCGGCAGCAGCTGAAGCTGAAGTGGTCACCGTGACAGTAGAGGTGTGGTATCGTGTAAAACCATTCGGATTGGGGGGTAGACGAGCTTCAACAAATGTCCGTAGAGCATCCCACTCGAGACATATACAACCATCAACGTTCAGATCCTCAAGCCGTGGGCATATCCAAGGTTGACAAGTTGATAGGTTCTGGTGTAATACAAGATCAGTGTGCACAGCCTTTGGCGACAAATTAAAACACACCTTGAGGAAATAGGAAGAAAGATCTTCCACGTCGACCACTTCCAATGTCATTAACGAGGACAACCGTTTGAGTAGATGGATAAAGGTCATCTCAGTGAATAGACATGATTCGATGCGGAGATATTTAAGTGAAAGCTTGGTCAGCGCTTGCAAGTGGAGACGATTGAGGATGGGGTTGATGTTTTGCAAGTAGCAGAGCTCCAAGTGCTCCAACTTGGGAAAAGCAATTTGCGACATAATTTGAAGCGCTAATGTGTTACCAATGCAGTAAAATGATGCCTTAGTGAGGCGTGCTAACTGGATGATGCCACTTGATGAGGAAATCTCTGACCCAGGAGAAGATCCGCAGGGATATGAGTCTACACCGGAGATGTTGCGAAGGGCAAGCTCCTCTAAATCGGGACATTGGCGCAGAACAGCGACCAGGGTTGAGGGGGAAGGTGTTGAGCCGTTGAAGTAGCCGCCAAGTTTCAGAACACGGAGTCGCGTTAACAGTCGTAGGTCCCAGCCAAAATTGAAGGATGTAAAGGAACACGAGCGCAGACGTGGAGTGTTCCCTATGAAGAAGGGAGCAGTGGGAGTTGCAGCGTGGTCTTCTTGTATGGAGTGGTATATGTGGATGGATAAAGATTCGAGGAGCGGTGCATCATCCCTCCACTGAAGGAGAGCAGCATGTACTTGTGAACGGTTGGGGACGCTCAAGGAGAATTTTCTCGTGCGCCACAGTGCTGGACGAAATAAGTCCATGGCTAGCATCACTTGTTCACTGATACTAAAGGAATAATCTACCCGTGGCGCAAAGTTGACCGTGATATCAAGAGGACACGATTTAGATCGCTGCAGCCGTCGCCGTGCCTTCTCAAGTGGCTCATGGGGACTAACAGTGATCTTTGCCCACAGTACGGGAGTGTTCAATGCCACCTCTTCCCAATACCGGCTTTTCGTGGCTAGTCAGTATTCAATGCAACTGTCACGTCAGGGTGTCAACACACCATAGAAGCATCAATGTTGGAACGATGACAGGATCTCCATCCCCCATACCCAGCACACCCATCACAAAGATGGACGACAATAATTCGCTCGGGAGACGGACCACCGGAGACTGCAAACGAACTTGTTGCTCTAGTTGAGCCTTGAGAGCCTGGCGCTGGGACATAAGATCAGCCATCTGGATGTCCAGACTGTTGATGGCCTCCCGGAGAGAGGATATTCTCTCCTGCGGCATCGGTCGGGGTGCGTATGCATCGGAGTCTGTTTTTGTGTTGAGGAAGTGTCTGTGGAAATTTGGAACAGAATTATGGGATTTTGAGGCTGACAACCTGTCGACAGACGTGGAGAAATCGCCTCGCGACATGGGGACAGGGCGATCAGCACAATTAGCAAGGCCGGAATAACCGACATTGGGTCCTGATAAGGGAAATTTACCGCTGTATTCCGTGGCAGCACGAGGCAGAAAGCATGCAGATGTTTTGACCGCAAGTAATCTAGGATTGGGCTGTTGTAATGACACGAGGAACGCAACGAGGCATTTCCTGCCACGGTTACCCTTCTTTCGGGTTCCAGAAACAACCCAGCTTCTGATATTCGTTTTAGAATACACATTGTTATATCTACTCTATTTCCCGGTGGCCAGATCTTGTCTTGCGCGCGGTAATATGCAGATTGGCATGATACCTGGGGTGTTTTCTGTGTCTGCAATATTTGGGCCACTTACAAGCATATTTATTAACACAGTCAGTCCACCCCCTAATCATGCCATCAGTATGGGTCAGCTCTTCCATACTCGTGTCTACACCTGCTCGCATCCGTGACGAGATAGGGCCAGCCCACACTTTCAGCGAGAATCGATGTCGTGTACGTGATATTGCCGCATATCGCGAAGAAGAACAGGACAGGCGATAGCCCCTCACACCTGGACGTGAAGTTTTTCACTAGTCTATTGGTCATGGAATCCCAAAATAGAAGAAACCAAAGCCTACTGATCTGCGGAATACGGGCGCTGATCTAGGACAAAAGACCTGAAATCAGCGTCACCACATTGTGAAAACTACACACAAAAAGAAAACCATTGGTCCAGCCGAGAATTCGACTCTCCCATTTGTTTTGATATGGGGCCTGGCGCCCGTTCATGGTTATTTCCGGCAGCATACCATGCCGCCATCCCGATCGTGCAAATGAAAGCGAGTGCGGCTGTATAGCAGATCATTAGATTTCTTGTGCTGAGATGCCTTGCACCTCATTCTGCCATAGACACAGTGGCGCCCCTTCGCTGTCGTCATTAGGCAGTGATTTTAACAGTAGCTGACGGTGTTTCCAGCGGTAATAGAAGATCTGGCAAAAGAGCATGCCTTCACACAAGCTATGCTTCAAGCGCATAGATAAATACTGGGGATTCACCGAATTCGAGAGCGATGAACTTACGAAGCAAGCCAGAATGATAACAGTGGGAATTAAGCCAGCGAGGACTGCACCGAGGAGGTTGCTTAGGTCACCAGCGAACAAGATCAGGATGAACATCACACTGAAGCCTTCGCCCGACTGGTGGGCATAGTTTTCATGTATTTGAGGCGAGTAAACCACAATCCTGAAGTTGGCTGAGTGCCACTGATCAAACTCCTGAGGCATACCAACACGCAATCGATATCCAGTCGGACTCAGAATCAGAGGTCAGCAGGGTCTGCCAAACGACGAAGGAGTCTCTACTTACTATGCTGCTCAATGCCCCAGATGCAGTCATGGTATTTTATCATTGGGGCGGTAGACTGAGAAAAATGACTGTGACTTGGGAAAATCGTGACCCATAATATATGGATACGAAACAAAACTGGTCCACGAAAACTGTCGGGTCCATATATTAAATCAGAGAAGCGGAGAGACTAGAGAACCTTTATGGCACACGGGCATTCTAGTGTCAAGTCACCTGTTAGGTTTGAGTCACACAGTAACGCACTATCAGGTGACTTGACGTGTCAATTCAAGCGGCGATTGGACAACAGAACGAGAATGTGATCAATTGTTGTGGATAAATTGTTGTTCAGATATCCTGTGACCTTGCCGTGTGACGTTGGTACTACTATTTGTCGATGAACGGTCAAGAGGCTTTCAGAAGACTGGCAAATCAAGTACGCAAGGTAGGAGGAAATCCGTCTGGTGGACCTCCGAAGGGCGTCTTTGCAGGAGGCGGTCTTCTCATTGCTCTCGTTGTTGGTGGTTTTGCATTGAATGCAAGTTTGTTCAACGGTGCTGCATTCCTTTGGACTGTGGCACTCCAGTGCTGATTTTTTTTGGCAGTCGACGGTGGTTACCGCGCAATTAAATACAGTCGGTGAGTCTTCTCACTCGTCTTTCTTCTCTCTTCTAAATCATTACCCAGCATCTATGGAGTGAAGAAGGACATTTACAGCGAAGGCACACACCTTGTGGTATGAGAATTATCTCAGTCAGCTAATCACATTTAGATCCTTTTCCCTAGCTACCTTGGTTCGAAAAACCTATTCTTTTCGATATCCGCGCCAAACCACGAAGCATTGCTAGTCTTACTGGCACAAAGGGTACAGCTCAGGATCTGGTTTTCCTGTTGTGTACTAACCCATGGCCACAGACCTGCAGATGGTAAACATCACTTGTCGTGTCCTCTCTCGACCCTCAATAAATGAGCTTCCCTTAATCTACCGTGAACTTGGACAAGATTATGATGAAAGAGTCCTTCCCTCAATCGTTAACGAAGTCCTCAAGAGCGTCGTTGCTCAGTTCAACGCTAGCCAGCTGATCACCCAGCGTGAGCATGTGCGTCGGATTTCCCTTGTCATTCCCTTCCACCGACATCGGTCCTAGGTATCCCGTCTGGTCCGTGATAATTTAACAAACCGGGCCCTCCGCTTCAATCTCGTGCTGGATGATGTTTCAATTACCCACGTCGCCTTTTCACCTGAATTCACACACGCCGTTGAGGCTAAGCAGGTTGGCATTCCATTTTGTCCCAGAACAACCCTACCTTACGTCGCATCAATTCCTAGGTCGCGCAACAAACTGCACTTCGTGCCGCTTTCTTGGTTGACCAAGCTATTCAAGAAAAGCAGGTGTGTTCGTTACGAAACTCTGTTTGCGATGTATGTCCTCATATATCTTTTTTAGTCTATCATTGTTCGCGCCCAAGGTGAGGCACAGTCTGCAGAACTTGTCGGAGAATCTCTGCGCAAGAACAAGGGTTTTCTTGAACTTCGGCGACTTGAGGCAGCGAGGGATATTGCAGCCCAATTAGCAACATCAGGAAACAAGGTCATGCTTGATTCACAGAGTCTACTACTCAATGGCAAGCTTCTCCTATCTGCTATTGTCTGCTCAAAAATTGACTCATTTGTCCAGTTGCTGGCAATGATGCGAAAGAAATCCTTAAAAGTAATAAATAGAATTCCATCTGTTCACTGTCTTGCTGGTACAATAATTGATTTCTCATTTCATGGCTTTGAAGATTCTGTCTGTTCGGTCACATGATTCGAGTCGCGTCGAGAGCCTGTCCATAAAGCCTGTCTATTTTCATTTACCACATGCCGCCCAAGAGACGCCTCAGCAAGACCAATATAGAGACGGGTGATGCGAGATGTAGCTCGGAGGATGAATCCCCTGATACAAAAAAGGTTAGATGGAATTCAGCCACGACTGCCGAGGAGGTCGACTCCGAGAGCGAGGAACCCGGATCAGATAGAAACAAGGTTATCTCTCGGTGTATATTGCATCTGTGTTACTTACCAACCAACCAAGACACCAATAGCCATGTTTTGCGCCCAGTATGCTTTTTTAAATACCTACGATTCCGTTGGTTCACGATGATCAGCGGACAAATGGGCGCCGCATATTTTCATCCGGTGAACGGTATCTTGTATCTGCTCGAAGACACGCAGGCGTCACATTATCATGATCTCAGCATCATGCGTTTGTCTTCGTACCATTAGTGTCCATATATGCGCTCATTTTACTCCAGTTCTTGAACAAGTTTCACCTGATACTGTACTGACAAGTTCAAAGTCAGATGACAATTTCATCGACACTATCCGCGACCATTGTGTGTATTGAAAACCACTTATATGCAAATACTCTCCACTTACGTCGGAATGCTAGTGGATACAACCGGTGCCACATTTCAAATCAGGCCGTACAAAGAATTTAATCCTCTGAAGGGGAGAGATCGTTTGTTATACCTCAGCCGTCTTGCGGATCTCCCTTTGGATGACCACACATCGCTGCATGAGACATCTACAGCAGTTGCAGGTGATGATGGTTTATCACATAGTGCATATGACTTCATGCGGCGAAGACGAGACGAAATAGGCGATCCTACCATGAAGCGTTGGAATGCATCTATCCGATTGTCTAATTTCGCTAGCATTGAGAACTCTCCGCTTTGTGTGCGTCAATGGATCCCTGAAATTGTAAACCTCACCAAAACAGCGCCTTCGTAGATGGCTTCTGCAGGTGCTCTGATCGATTATCTTGTCCGAGAACAAGCAATGAGTGATTTTGACGGCGAAGGACCTCAAGGGCTAGAAGTCAGAAATATCGAAATCCTTACTTTGTTAGTCTCAGTGTCACAACTTGGATCAAATGCTCAATGATTCACAGAAATGAGGTCATGCATATCAACACTGATGCCCTAATGTGAGACGTTTCCTGATCTGGTGGTGGTTACACCTGATTGTATTAAGTTCTCTACAGGTTTTTGAGAATGAAAATCACGCTTCAGTCCATTCAGAGAGGTTCAAAGAAGGACTGTCTCTTTATGGTTAGTAATTTTTCTGCTTGTAGATTCTTTCAAATAATACGCCTCTCAAGGAACACTTAATTACACCAGGACCGCATTGGGGCGTTCTCTTCTGTATTCTTGGCTTCTTCAACCTTCACTTTCCATGCATGTCATCAAATCTCGTCATGAAGCTGTGGCATGCTTCTCAAAATTTGAGAATCTGATTTCGGCCAATACTATGCATAATCACCTCAAAGGGGTCAAGAATGTTTCTAGAATCCTAGCAAACATGAATGCTGGAAAAACAAAGCTGTCGGACTGGCAGGCTCTCGCAGAAGTAAGTGATTCGTTCAACCTACGTTCATTGAGTTATATCTCCAGTTTTCTTTCCATATCGTCATGCTTTGTGATGCGATAACGGAGCTTCACAGCGGACAGACAGTTGACGTTGTGAAACGGGTAGGTCCTGATACTTTGCGAAGATCCTTCTCAAGGGTTGATAGGCATCCGTTGCAGCTCCTTGCGGAGGTTGACGTCTTAGCCATAAAAGAAGTGGGAACGCGGGTCAACGACATTGTCGGATGAAATATATTGTTTCCTTTGCGTTGTTCTGCTCACTGATTTGATAGATTGACTGGGAGGAATCGCGGCTTGCTGAGCGTGTCTGTGTCAGGCTTGGGATTGACGAGGAGTTAGACAACAGAAAACATACTTATCACGGGATAGATTCAATCTTGGTATGTGTATACTGTGTTCACGGTCATCCCAGCCCCTCACGAAGAACTTTCTAGTCCAATGTCGCCTATCAAATCTCTCAAACTGTTCCACCAAGCTTTACGGCGACGCTCAATGTGGTCTATTTTCCTCAGCTAGGTGACAAGCCACCTGCTTTGTAGACTTGCATCCGATCTAATGTGCAAATATCAAGGTTATCTGGTCTGCATTCCCATCCAAGAGGAATCGGAAACAGGTCTGCCTCCCATACCAGATAATTGGACAGTACAGGTAAGGGTAATCATTTCCAGTGACTCTATGTCTTCTGATTTTTGTTCAAGTTTTCCTCTGAGTGAGCTGCAAGCAGTCGTAGACCAATTCAATCCTCATAAATTGCAGTGCCCATGTCTATTTCAAGTCCCCTGAGATGCAAGGTACCTGAGTTCTTATACCATGTTGCTCACGAATGTTGAAAATGGCTGATTACAGATATGGATACCCATATTGGCGACCTCCACTCTGCAATTGTAGACAGAGAAATAGAAATTTTACAAGATCTTCTTCAGGACGTCCTTGTTCACAACAAAATGATTGGCAACGTATGCGATATATGCGCTGAATTGGACTGTCTGCTGTCTTTTGCAGAAGCATCAAATAATCACAATTACCGGCAACCAGATATGACCGATGATAATGTCATTGAAATTGTAGCCGGAAGGTTTATTCCTCTAACAATTAGAATGCGATGACGATCTCTTGATGCGGTTCATCATAGACATCCTCTACAAGAGCAGGTAGTCGACGTATTTGTATCTAATGACACGCGTATAGCTGGTGGCGCAGGCATCCAATCTCCATACCAAGACCGAGATGGTAAAATACTTAATAGCATATTGCTTTGCACAGGAGCAAATGCATGCGGAAAGGTATTATTTGATCCACATGTGGAAGCGGAAAAGGTGGCACTGAAACACTTTAGAGTGTATATTTGAAACAGGCATGCACTAACTTGCCTCTCAATATTTCTCCTTACTGTTATTCTAGGTTGCCCTTATCCAGATCATGGCTCAAGTAAGTATTCAATTTCTTCTGGGGTAGAGGTGCTATCTGATTCTCGTTCAGATAGGATGGTAAATGCGAGATTACTCTCTTATATATCAATCTCATTTGATCAGTTTTGTTCCTGCAGAATATGCTAGGTTGGGGTTGGTTGATAAAAGTGCAGTTTCACGCGTCTTTTCCTTGTGATCGCCTGACTGATGACCCATCCGCTTAGTCTTTACTCGAGTTTCGACTCGCGAATCCGTTTCCAAGGTCTTATCGACAAACAAAAGATTAAGACCTCTTACTCACCCTTGTTACTCCAGGCCCAGTCTGCGTTCATGATAGATCTGAATCAAGTCTCCTTGTCTCTCCGTAATTGCACAAACCGGACGTTGATCCTTCTCGATGAGTTCGGGAAAGGGACCTTGTCAACGGGTGAGAGCAGAGGGTGAAAACATGACAACGCTTATCGCGATTTGGTTTACAGATGGGGCTGGCTTATTCTGTGGCGTTGTGAAACATCTATTCGACAGAGGACCCCAATGTCCCAAGGTTCTCGCCGCAACACATTTTCATGAGGTGTTCACGGAGCAACTACTAAATCCGCAAAACATTCCCGTTACATTTTGTCACATGCAGGTCATATTCTGCACAAGCGAAGGCAGTAATTTGGAGAGCGACTCAAGCGGATCCATGATATCGTCCCAGAAAAATGACATCAAGACGGGTTCTGGGGAGAAGATTACTTATCTGTATAAAGTGGCGGAAGGATTATCACTCGATTCTCATGCGGGGAAATGTGCCATATTGTGCGGGCTTCCCACTCGGATCGTTGAAAGGGCAAGGTATGTCAGGTGAGTGAACGAATGTTCTGGATGTAACAGTGATGTGATACATATCGTCCCCCGATGCCTAGCGAACTGATTTCTCAACATGAGATCAATCGTTTACTTGATGAAGCAATGAATGAGAAAGAACGAGAGGAACTGAAAGCGGCCGAAGAGATATGTCGAAGATTTCTGGCATGGCAATTAGATGAAAAGGATGGAAAATGTGTTAAGGACAAGATAGCCGAGATTCTAGGTAGAGAAGCATAATGCGATTAAAGTATCATTACCACATCACGGACGGTTTCATGTTCAAATGCTTCATGGTTGTTTCCCGATCAACAGTTCGTGCTTCTTCTCCGAAGCATCAACTGAGTTTGATCGAGGTCATCTCAGCATACATAGAGCTATAGTCTGGTGACTTGCAGCTCTATGGTCTTGTGGTATATTCATTTGTCAATTGTAAGGCTGTGTTCTCCAGTTCATTGAACTACAGTATCGGCTCTTCTGGGCTCTCATTTGCTCGGATGACGCATTGCTGGACAGGTCTGATGGTTGAGAAGATGTGAAGAGGGGTTGAAGGAATTTGGAAAATCTCTCACAGAAGCTATGTGTAGGGATATTCGTAATCAAAAATTTCCACTACATGACAATTATGATTTGTTAAAAGTGTTGTGTAGTACGAAGTTAATAAACTTTCAGTCGGCGAGGTGGCTGAGCTGAGCTGTTGGAGCATGAGACCTGAATGCAGAAAGTCACACAACAGATGCAACAGGTTGGACGTTCGAACCTCATCTTGACCACTAAATAAAGAACTCCACACAAAAATGTGTGAAGAATTAAAAAGATAAAAAAATAAAAATAAAAACAATTCAGCAGCTCTGGAAACAAATTCCACAGCTCTGAATTGTTTTTGCTCATCCTAAAAGTCTCGCATCCATTTTTTCAATTATATTTTGTATGGGCAAGTTATCCTATACTCTCAGTTTTAGCTGCCATCTTGCCGCACCTCACGACGACTCCGTTGACCATGCTGTTTTTCGTTCCTCTTACTGGTAAAAAAAGGCCAAGATACACCTTACTCTCGAGATGTGGGATCGTTCTGTGTTAGGAGCTGATTCTCCACCGAAAAATTCATCTTTTTCCTGTGTATTCGACTTAGCTCGCATTACTCTATCAACGGATTTTCACGGAGAAAAGCTTCAAGAAGCCAACGGGGCTCCGGGTGTGCGCTCACAATTATATGAAGGCGTAATAATGTGAGGATGAATCTCAACTTTTAGCTGAACTCGCCACATCGTTCCCATCCCAGCTGTGAACCCCAGCACCTCCACATCCTGTGAACAACCTCTAATTTTGCGTCTCGCCCTAAATCAGGATTCTCTAGGTCACTCAAGTCTTCAAGAAATCCATGGCGCAGTCGTGTATTGAGTGGGAAGTTGTTGACAGCAAATGTGCGCAGCCGAGCGAGAGAAAGTAACAAAAGACCAGAGGTTAGGGCTGTGACTTGCTGATGATCAGCAGGTTGTAGGATGAGCAAGCGCTCGATACGTCTTGTGTAGGACAGAGTCAGCATGCATTACAAAACTGGAGCAGGTTGTTGTTTTGGGGGAAAGACATTTACCTCATGCCATCCCAGACACCCTTCCGTTTCAGTAAGTGCCCATGCCGAAATCTTCCTCTTCCTCCGATCCAAATACCACTAATGGCACCCCCGGCGAGGTATACGATAGCCAATGCTGGAGCTACACCGACGAAAGCAAAAGTGAGTTCCTGTGATCTGAGCAATCGATCGATTCCCGTGAGTGCTTGATCGATGTCAACCTACAGAAATGTTGAGACAAAATCAGTCAAAGGTCATTTATCAAAAACGTCACCTTTGTTTTCTGCACTTGGATGAAAACATTCCGAAGAAGCGTCCCCGCGATAGCACTCCTCAAAGGTGTACGAATATCTTCCTCATAAACCTGCATCACCGGTGTCATGTCTCCCAGACGAATTTGTCGCGAGAGGGCAGCAAGTTGTTCATGATCAAAGCCAAGTTCGTCTTTTGCAAGTGAAAGCGTCATGCGTTCCAAGCTCTGAAGAAACAAGTCAACAAATTTAAATTTTTTTCCCACCTCCACATCGCGAAATCGATTCGTTCAATTCGGGGAAGCTTACCTCTAAATCAGCAAGGACACCTTCCTTGTGGACCAACATGCCAGTTTCATCATCAGATCCACTGCGTATGGTCATCAAAACATCCCGCAAAGGTTCCAGCAACCATCCTCTGACAAAACCTTTCAAGGTTTCGAGCGCGTCTCGAGCAACATCTTCCAGATTGGCACGGGATACATACAAAGACTTGCACAAATAAAAAACCAGCGGCGGAAAGAGCACAATTTTGGGCCAAATAAGGATCCACCTTTTTGGCCGCAACAATTTTTCGGCCTTGAGCGTCTGCCGGTGAGACTTATTCAACTTTGGAAGGGTGTCGTTGGATATGTGGACTAGAGCTTCTAAGAAAGACGGATACACCGAAACAACATCGACAGTTTTCTTTTGATCCAAGATCTCGACAAAACGCTGGACTTCAGGCAAGAACTGAGTCATGCCTGAAAATCTGCATTCGGGGTGAGTGAGGATCAAAGATAAATTATTTCGCATCTGCGAAAGCTGCCCAAGGATTTCTGCACGTTGATTGCGAATTTTCTCGAGATGGCGTCGGCTGGAACGACATTCGTGGAGAGTCAAAGAGAAAGGGTAGGTGATGTGGTTGGCGATCAAATTCAAGTAGTAAGAGAACGTGTATATGACTTTTTGTGATAACCCAATCCTGGGTCCAGAGGCCACCTGTGGAGGATAGAGCGAGGCTGTAACGGATAAAGGGGACTTGGATAAGTGGGGGAAGCACGCGGTGGTCAGGGTATTAGGCTGGAAGGGTGATTTTAGGAAAAGTCTTGTCAGTGAAGAGGGCGTAAAATTAGAAAGAGTTAGGCGCTGATTTCGAGAACCGACGGCGGTGACGACAGCGTCAATCGCTCTGTAGAGACGGATTGGTGTTGCTGAATTTGTGCTGGTATAAGCTTACGTTTTGTAGGAGAAAAAAAAGAAAGCACACTCTGTAGCAGATACCAAGCAACATTCAACTTGGAATGTTCTACGTCTCCCCACCATTCGGCTTCGGCCTCGGCCTCGGTTGCTTGGTCCAAGTAAATCTTCAGTGCCTTGGTATATAATCCGACTATGACCTTGGCTACCACAGCATGTTTCAATGCCTCCTCTTCCGGGTCAGAAACCAGTGAAAAATATTGTGACCCTAGCCTAGAAAGGACGGAGATTGCGTTGTGTATCTGCTGTGCGTTGAGTGGCCGGGAGGAAGGGAACGACACGAGAAGGGCATGAAGGGCGTGTTTTGTTGCTGAAGCTTGTATACGTGGTGCTGAAGCTTGTATACGTGGTGCTGAGGCTTGTATACGTGGTCCCTCAGGGTCAAAATCCAACCTAGCAGAGGACAGAGATGGAGACGAGGCGTTCAAAGCCTGGGTGAAACTGTCGATAAATTCAGAAGACATTCTTGCCCTTTAAATATCTTTCATTATAATTTTAAAAAGGGTCAAGTGGCTCACAAATAACAGAATAGGGTCACAGCAAATCAAGAGCAAATCAAGGTGTGACTTGTCGAGTACATTATTATATCTCATACCCGGCAATTGTCAAGATTAAAAGCAAGGATGTCCTCCGCTCCTGCTCTCTCCAATTGATCCATGACAGTAGCGACTTTTGTCTTATCCACCATGACACTAACACCGAACCAGTCCTTCTCCTCCAACCTGCTGATGGTAGGTGCACGTCTGCCAGGAGATATCTTTTCTGTAGCGGCAAGATTGTCCCTGTGGACGTTGTACTGGCATACAACGTACCGTTCCGCTGCAATGACGCCAGCGATACGCTTCGTAATGACCTTGATGAGAGCGTCGTGCTCGGATGAAAGAGGTTTGTTTGTCCTGATCAAGACAGCTTCCGTTTCAATGACCGTGGCTATCGCATGCAAACCGGCAGCACGCATCGTCTCTCCAGATTCTGGAAGAATATTCCCATATTTGAACTGATAACCAGATACTGGTGCTGTACTCACCTACAAGATCAACTATAGAAACCCGTACACCCAATCAGGTTAATGACATTAAGCTTCTTTCAAACTTACCAATACCATCGGCTAAACCAAGAGAGCACGCGGCTTCCACACTTCCTCCGACATATTCAATCTTGGTTTTTTGCCCGTCAACTAGTCCCAGAGAGCCATCGACTTTGTCGAAATACTGTCCCGCGAGGACATCGAAGCTAGTAACAACACGTTTACCAGCGAGATCTTCCACCGTCTTGATTGAACTATTCTCAGGTACCTGGACCTGTAGCGAACAGATGCCAAATCCGAGCCTTAACTCTTCAGCCACTAATTTCTCCATCTGAGATTCAAGGATAACGTCATATCCGGTTATTCCGAGGTGAACATCCCCCTTGCCAACGAAAGAGGGTATATCGGCAGCAGGGAGAAAGACACTATCCAGTGTTTAGAATAGAGGTTATACATCGAGATCCTATGCTTACAGAGCAATATTCAGATTTTGAGCTACACAAACATCGAGACGATTGGGTCTCCGAAACTTTATGTCAGCACCTAGATGGAGTCAACGAGCTAAAAACATTTTTATGTTGCCGTCAGCAAGGGCTTACCAGTAAGCAGAGTAGCACACTTCTCGTGCAGTCTGCCTAGTATTCCATTGGATTAAACTCGTGAATTGACTAAATGAAAGGCAAAAGAACGTACCCTTTTTTGGGATAGCAAATAGTAAACGGCCGTCCAGTGAATCTGTGTCTACACCAAGGTGCTTCAGTTAGATTGCACCATTACACATTTTCCTACTCACGCATCTGGTATGTGTTCTGATGAAGATGGTCGATGACTTATTCAATGAGTCATTTCATAAAGGTTGCGCGATTCAGATAGAGATAAGATACACGCTGGTGGCTGTGTTCGTGCGAAATTTTCTTTCAAGAAGTCTTCATCTGTCCGCCATACAACCACTTTATCCCACCAAGCTCTTCGAATGACATTCCAGTACCGTGGGTTTATGTTGTCAGAATGGGCGCCCCTCGATGCGGATAACATCATTTTGTTACTGCGGATAACTCCTCATGTTGATGCAAACGACAGATATACAATCAAAAATACTTTCTTAGTGACTAAATACAAATCTAATCATTGGCGAGAAGTTCCACTCTACACCCTTCTAGCAATTTCCAGAAGACGCCATGGGCACAGTGCCTTTTCTGCCACGTATTAAATACATCCGGATCTTTCGATCCTACCCAACCATCTATGTCCAGCTCTGGATATTCATCCCACTGGCAGAGACAATCCCTACCTCCAAACCGAAGTCGAAACACGCCGGTTTTTCCTCTGAGCAACAGACGTCTTGTATCACACGCTGCACCCGAGTATTCTGCTCCGGACCGTCGAATCCATGATGGTCTTACTGAGGAGCGCCTCAAGATCCTTCAGGTCCCATTGTCCGGCGAACTTATGAACGAAGATCCCAAGATCAAGGACTGCCAGCTCATCGGCTCTTATAATTGGACAAAAAGACCTCATGCCACAATCATTGTCCCAGGTAAGAAGAACTCAATTTTTCATTATTGACCGACGCCAATATTGCGATATGTTCAGGCTCTCCCCCTGAATGGGCCAACAGAGCCCTTCCCTACAACGTCCAACCTGACATGGGTTTCCATTATGTCGACCAGAATAGTCATAGAATGCCTTCAGCCAATTTGTTGCCCTTGATTGTGGCTGTTAACCAAAAGCAGAAGGATGAAGGGACATCACCTTTTCCTTGGAGTTCTGTTGACTTTGTAACTGACCGCAATGGTCTCCGAAAGCTACTGCGATGGATCATCGGCGGTGAAGTCAGGGAATTCAGGATTGACGTAGAGCTTGTTGGAACGAAGACTATTTTATTTAGCAGATGGGAGAAGCGTACACAGGAGCAATCTAATGGACGAACCTATGGGTTTAATTTCGAAAAGGCGTCAACCAATCATGCCTTGGGCTGCGAGGAGGGTTCCGGGCATCATCGAATCAATTACTATGTAAGATTGTTTTATTAGTTCAACATCCCAAAACTGATCTATTTAGGATTTTAATGGTCTCAAGATGGTGGTCAGATACGAGGTCGATGCCTGCATGCCACAGTCTCGCAGACGCTTTTCCACGAGAAATGAGGCGTCAACTCTGGATAGTCTTGCAGACGCAATGTCAAACATCAATCTCACAAGCACAGCTGCACCCTTCAGTTCTAGCACTATGCCTACTTTGAACATCATCAATGCCGGCACGTATGTGCCGCAGGTGTCTACCATTGAATTGACTACAGTGGCAGAATACCGTAGGGATACATTTAGTTGGCAAGATGCTTACCCACAGCTGTTCTTGTCCCAGACTGCTCATCATTTTTTGGCTGTTCACTCTCGCGGACGATTTACTTCTGTGGAGAAACGGAAGTTGTCATCCCAAACTGATTTTCAGACTGCTCGAGAACAGATGAAACCAGCACTTAAGAAGCTACGGAAGGCTCTTGAAGCCATTCAGCGTCTGGTCATTGAGCATGGCAGTAAGAAGCTTACCTTAGTCTGCTCCGAAGGGCAACTGGCTGTTTACGAACGTAGGACTCGGATGAGTTGCCTCCCTGATGAAGCCATATCTTGCTTTGATCAGCCAAAAAGTCATATATGGTTCTAGAATTTCGGACGTACCATGATCTTGAAGTCTGTATCGGTCTGATTGTTATAGTTCTGGACTTTATCTTATAGGTCCATTTGTCCTCGAATTCGAACTCGGTTTTCTTGGTCTTCCGTTGTGCCTGAAGTAAATTTAAACCTTGGACCAATTCGGAGGGGATATGTCCTCCCATTTAATCGAGAAGAATCGCCTCGCCTTAGCTAATTCCTGACATTTTCGTCTTTGTCATACGCTCATTTGCAAACGTCGCATGGAATGTCGTGATCATCGATTTCTTTGTCCGGGCCGGTTTTCCCATAGTCATCCATGGATTTGAAGTAGTGTTCCTTAGAGAGTACAGGTCACCTCGACGCCAGACTAAGTCCCCCCTCTCCCTGGGTGTGCATCGATAACAAAAATGCGGTTTTATTGAGTTTATCTAGATAGTGCAAGTAGGATAGCCGATTTAACGTCTCTGTGGATGGGATAGTATGATTGCTAGTATCTTCATGGTTGCCATGGACTCTAGTATTGTTGAACACACACACTTTCTCTCTATGTGTGTCAGTTCGTGTCCTGAGCCTGTAGGTGGGAAGACATTTCAGGGGTCCAACTTGTCGGTCGAGGATTGCCATTTTGTGATGAAGGAGCTTGACATATCTAATTATTATCAAGTTACAAGGCTGTACAAACATCGTTAGCTACATAGCTATTGTCAAAGCTGACCTCAGATGTTCCAAATGTTGTGATAGAGACTGAGGTTGGAAGAAATGTTCATGGCGGTGATTATACGTGCACGAAAAAGCAAAGAAACGGCTTGCTCTAATGTTAATCAAGGGATGAGGCCTCTCACAGTATAGGGGCAGCGGCAAAACACAAGCCACCTGCTTATGAGCTGCTATAATGATCAGACAATTATAGAGGTTAATGTAGAGTCAAAAAAGCCTCTCTAGGCACTGATAAGCTCACTGTCCCATTTAAAGAACGGGTTCCCAAACGGGGATACGAGTGGACATGTAAACCCATTACTAAGAAAACACAGGGTAAAGGGAGTTCCTCGGACAATCTGACCCGACCCAAAGAAGATATGACCAGGCTATAGGCACGTCTATAGCCACAGTGGCGGACAAGGGGTAGATATCAAAGAATCCCACAGTGCAGGATTTGTGTTCAATATTACAGGGGATCATGCCTTTTGACATCTGTTCATGTGTGCCTGGGATCAATGCCTAATTTCAGAGGACGTGAGTGTCCCGTTGCGTTCACAAGGTGACAGAATCGAGAACGAATTCAAGGCACGCGATGTCATCGCTCTATTCATATCCGTTTGAATTGCCGAGTGCTGTAAGCAACATGAGTACTTACGGCACCGTAAGGGTCAAGTCTACTCCCACGAGCCGTAGTCCATGTGTAATTCGGTGAAAAGAAAAAGGCATGTACACCGTACTCAAGATCCAGTTAGGGGGTCAGACTAGTGAACCAATGGCAAAACGTCTATCGTGAAAATCAGAATCTAGCACATTATCGCAATGACAAAATTACAGAGCTTAACAGTATCGCGTCCTGTGGCTGAGACGGAGCGATACATACAGGAGGGGAACGTTTGCTACACTTGAAACCATACCGGGCTCTTGAGTTAAACACTGCAGGGTTCAATCATTTCACAATAACTTGCGTCTTCAGGTAGATGTGAAAACTCTTTAATAATAGGTGAAAAATCGTTTGAAGTCTAAATTGACAGGAAGGCCTGGTGTGAAAGTGTCTCTTCAGTGAGAAAGATCAGCCAGCATTTGAAATCACCCAAGGAAGGTGGTACAATTTTTGTAAAAAAAATAAGGGCTGCGAATACATTGTCAACAAGCAACGTACTGCCCTCTATCGTCGTCAACTCGACAATGGTTAGTTGAAGTAGCATGCGAGGATGGGCATCATGGGAAGAGAACTTGAAAAATATTACTTGAAAGGCCGATAATTCGTGACGGGGTCCGTGAGGTCGTCGGAGTAATCACAAAGGTAGAGAGAGGAATTTTTCAAGCTCAGTTTGAGTGAGAAGTGTAGACGCGCATTAATGAGTCATTTACGTTTATAATTTGATAGAAACGGATTGAGTGTCCCGCTTAATTGAACAGTCTTGATCCAACACGGCAGGATGTGTTCGAGGAATCTGGGGAAGGATATTGACAGTCGCCTCACCATGAATGGCTT